>ERZ1027056.23-NODE-23-length-98786-cov-13.801177_pt1 | contig 98786 bp, 84 predicted proteins | sample MGYA00519427_ERZ1027056 | MGnify/ENA primary metagenome ERZ1027056 (study PRJEB26926, sample SAMN06164570) | human gut metagenome | biome: ENVO:00009003; feature: ENVO:2100002; material: ENVO:00002003 | host: Homo sapiens | place: USA | collected 2012 ... | reverse complement strand
CATAGTCCATTTTTTCGCTATTTCATGAGTTGCAAGATACAGTGCCTTTAACAGCTTTGGACAAGTCTCATCAGATTTGCTAAAACTGTTTCTGTAATCATGAGCATGCAGCTTGACCTCCTTCGATACTGTTGTCGGGTCTTTTCCGATTCGACGTGCAATTGCCTTGAATGTCATTTCCTTACAAAGGCACTCTTGTATTTCGATTCGGTCTTCCATTGTCATATGTTTATTTTTCATAGTCTGGGACCTCCTTCCCAGACTTAATTCTACCACATTTCCCTTCTCAATGTAAATTCCACATCCTATTTCCACTGTGGAATTTACTTTGGGAATTTACGGTACTGTCAGTACTGTCAAAAATGTTCTCGAAATCTTGACAACCAGCCCGAAAAATGGTATAATAAAGTATTAAAGTTATGTAAGAAAACAAAGGTATTTATGCGTATAAAGTGGAGGAACACAATGAATAGCCGTTTTGTGCTTTACAATACAAGCTGTCTTGATGCAATGCGAAATATGGAGTCAAAATCAGTTGATTTGGTTCTTACTGATCCTCCTTATAATTTAGGATTGTTTATGCAGAATAGAGCCACAAACCTAAAAGCGATGCGTGAAAACTTTTTTGGTGCAGCAGGTTGGGATGATTTGGAGTTTGCAGATTGGGAAAAGGAAATGGACTTATTTTTCGCTGAGTTGTCACGAGTAGTTAAAGAGAGTAGCTCAGTAATAATGTTTATGTCCATCATTAAAGTTGAAACAATAATTCGACTTGCTGAAAAACACGGCTTTTATTATAAGACCACAGGTATATGGCATAAAAAGAATCCAATGCCTCGTAATATGAACTTGCATTTTATAAATTCAACGGAAGCCTGGATTTATTTTACATATAAAAAGCATACAGGAACATTTAACAATGACGGCAAAGCAATCCACGATTTTTTTGAAACCTCAGTTACTCCTTCAGGAGAAAAAAAATATGGTAAACACCCGACACAAAAACCCGTTCAGCTATTAGATACATTTGTAAAAATCCTCACAAATGAAAATGATACCGTATTTGATCCTTTTTGCGGCAGTGGCAGTTCAGGTGTAGCTGCCCTACAAAACGGCAGAAATTTTATAGGATCGGAAATCAATGAAGAGTATTGCAGAATAACAAAAGAGAGAATAGCGCAGGTGTTAAATTATGGAAACGCTTAAAATGATAGATTTATTTGCCGGGGTTGGTGGGCTATCTCTTGGTTTTGAACAAATGGGGTTTGATGTCGTTCTTGCAAATGAATATGATAAGTCTATTGCTCAGGCATATATCAAAAATCGCAAAAATCCTAATATGATTATAGAAGATATTACAAAACTGCCTATTCACGATACATTCAAGCAATTCAAAGGAACTGTTGATCTATGCGTGGGCGGCCCACCTTGTCAAGGTTACTCACAGAAAGGTCAAAGGAAAACCATTAATGATCCTCGAAACTTTTTATTCAAATATTTTGTTGAGGTAGTCAAAGAAGTGTCTCCTCGTTATTTCGTTATGGAAAACGTTCCTAACCTTTTAACAGCCGAAAATGGTTACTTTCAGAATGAACTCACAACAATGTTTACTGAGTTAGGATATATTATCAATGCTCAGGTATTATGTGCAGCTGATTATGGAGTGCCACAAAGTCGACATAGAGCTGTTATTATTGGAAAGAAAGCAGGGTCATCTCCTGTTGCGATGCCAAAAACGTCAAAAATAAAAACAACAATATGGGATGCTATCAGCGATCTTAATTATCTCAATTCAGGCGAAGGAACTGAAATATCTGAATATAGATGTACCCCCGAATCAGATTATCAAGAGCTACTAAGAAAAGGCTCGACAGCGTTGTTTAATCATATTGCAACAAATCATGCTAAAGTAGCATTGGAACGTATGGCGATGATACCTCCAAAAGGAGGAAAAGAATATCTTCCAGCGGAACATATTACAAAATCTATATACAGCGGAACTTGGGAGCGTATGGATGCTGATGATATATCTGTAACTATAACCACGAGATTTGATACTCCTGCATCGGGAAAGTTTATGCACCCATACCTCAACAGGGCTATCACTGTCAGAGAAGCTGCACGAATACAGTCTTTCCCTGATACGTTTAGATTTTATGGTACTAAGACTTCTCAAATGAAGCAGGTGGGAAATGCCGTTCCACCGCTATTGGCTCAGGCTATTGCCAAATCAATAATTGCAGACATGAACAATTAAAGGACTACAAATAAGGTGGATATATATTTTGCCTTATTTTGATTCCGGGAAGGATGAGAATTATGGCTTTACAGATTTATAATGCAGGCATTAAAACAAACACAAAGTATTTAACTCCTGAACTCGCATATTTTCTTGGTGGGATATATGCTGCCAATGAGAGTGTAATTGCCAACGGGAAACGCTACTGGGCAGCTCCTGTAAGATACAATCCTCAATACTCAACTCAAACGCAGACAACAGAACATTTTGACAATGTATGTGTAATCAGTAGTAAAGCGGACGGTTACACGGTTATGAAAGACAATATCAAAGGAACACCACTTGACTCAGGGAAAAACCGTCTCCCTGGATTTAGCACTTTTTTTGAAGCGACAAGTTTGATTGACCTTGTTACTGAAATACCAAACCTTAAAACGGTGTTACTATCTTCTGATAATAATGTAAAGAAGGCTTTTGTATTAGGTGTAATCGATGGTAGAGGAACACCTGATATAAGTATCTCAAAAGGAATAATTCGCTATCTCTCATTGGATTGTCCGAATGATGATATTGGCGATTTTTTGCACGAAGCATTCAAAAGCATTGGATTATTATGCAATTATAATACTGCAAGAGACCGCTTAGAAGGTGGTGCGCCGAGAAAAGCTCAATTAAGAATAAAAAATGTTGAAGATTATATGCGCAGAATAGGTTATATCTCTCCTGCAAAATTCAACAATATGAAAGCTGTTTATATGTCTAAGTATGGCTCAGCACATGAAAGCAGTGGTAGTGCGTTCATGTCGGGCTTAAAATATCTAACGAGGTAATGAACATGGCTAAAAATGTAATTCTATACGGTCCTCCTGGAACGGGAAAAACATACAGACTTCAATCATTAATGAATAAGTATATTGATTACATTATTGATGATAAACAAATTGTTAACGCATATCATAAGGATTCAAAAGATTGGATTCTGATTACACTGATACTTTTACAGAAAAATGGCAGAATGAAAACTGCTGAAATACAGTCTAAAATTGATTCATTAATACTTGGCGTATCTATAAATGCAGCATCTGTACTTGACAAACATAATATCTTGCCTGCACCGATTCCTGCTGCCGTAAGAGAACAGCCGAGAATATTTAAGAACATGAACACCAATGAATGGTATGTAGACTTTTTCAGAGTTCAGCAGACTCGTCCTGATTTTGTAAAGACATTCATTGATAGTGCCAAAATTTCAAAGCGATACAACTTTGTTACCTTCCATCAATCATATTCTTATGAAGACTTTATTGAAGGAATACGCCCTGAGTATGTAAAAGCGACAAATTCTATTGATTATTCTCCTAAGCCTGGCGTGTTTAAGCTAATGTGTGAGGAAGCTGAACAGCATCCTGAAAAGGAATATGCTTTCTTTATTGATGAAATCAACCGTGGAAACATATCAGAGATTTTTGGAGAGCTTATCAGTTTAATAGAACTTGATAAACGTTCAGGAGAAACAGGAGCGTTATCAGCTGTCCTTCCTTATTCTAAGACTGTTTTTACCGTTCCATCAAACATCAGTATTTATGGAACCATGAATACCGCAGACAGATCAATTGATCAAATTGATATTGCATTAAGAAGAAGGTTTAAATTTGAGCCAATGCTTCCCGATGCAGATATTATAGCAAGTGAACTTGAATTAAGTAGCATAGATGCAAACAATATAGAAGGTGTTGATTTGATTAAGTTATTCAACACCCTCAACAACAGAATTGAGTTGCTCCTCGATTCTCAGCATCTTCTCGGACACGCTCTGTTTATTGGTGTTAAAAATGCTGATGATATAGCCAATGTTATACGGAATTCCGTCATTCCGTTGTTAGAGGAATACTTCTTTGATGATATTCAGAAAATCCAGCTTGTGTTTAACGATCTTAACGATACAGGTGAGTTGCGTGATGATGCAATTTATGAGCATTTAACGCTTGAAGCAGATTCATTCTTCTCCTATATGGGCGATTATATGATTGATGATAAAAAGCACTATCATGTAAAGGAAACAATAACTGCTGATATTATAAAGCATATTTATGAATGATGAATACTATTGTTATTAAAGAATATGATGAACTCCACATCAAAGACAAAAGAGATATAACCAAGAATGCTATCTCAAAAGAAGATGCTATATCGCTTCAAAGTATCATTATGGATGAAGAACCTGTCTTTAAATGGGGATTCAAAAAACTGATTGCTCAGCATTGGGTAGGAACAATTTCTTTAGGTGATTTGAATATAGAAATATTACCTAAGTTGTATGGGTCTGTTTCAGAAGAACAGTTAAGAGCAGTTCTCACAAGAATAATATTGGTATCACATCAAAAACCATCAGCCAGAGAAATACCTGGCTCAACAAAACTTGATAAAAACTCTTTGATTGAGATATTGATAGATACGTTCTTATCCTCTCTTGAAAAATATGTTCAAGAAGGATTACGGCATTCATATAAAAAGATTGAAAAGAATATCAACCGAGTAAAAGGTACAATAGTATTCAACAAGCAGTTTAGTAGGAATCTCCTAAAGCCTGCAAAATTCTGGTGCCGATATTCCATGTTCACTGCTGACAATGATATTAATCAGTTTTTTAAGCTATGTCTAAACACGATGAATATTGTCAGTAATGATCCAAGTAATAAATGTCGTATTAAATATCTGCTCCCTACATTTTCCGATTTTACAACAATAAACAAAGAGAAAGCGTTGCTAAAGGATATAACCTTCAACTCTACTAATCAGAACGCCGAGGAATCATATACCTACGGCAAGCTGTTCCTCAAAAGCATTTTCAGCACTCTTAACGCAGGAAATACTCCTATTAACATGATGCTCTTTGATATGAATGCCTTATTCGAGTTGTTTATTTTCAGAGTGACACGAATAGTGTATAAAAATCGAGTATCATATCAAATGCGGGGCAACTATTTGTTGGAACGTGATTCAGATGGAAAAAAGCATATTGCCTTACGTCCGGATATAACAATCAAAGTTGATAATGATAGTTATTCTGTCATAGATACGAAGTGGAAGGTTCCTAAAACATTTTCAAAAGAGTCGGACGTTTATCAAATGAACTCTTACTCGACTAGCATTGATAAGGTGAGAGAGATAATATTGCTATATCCCTTAGTTTATAATAAGAGAATGATTGATGATTACCACTTCATTGATAGCAATGGCATTAAGAGACCACTCAAAATAAGAACCATTGATTTAATGAAATGTTTGGAATGGAGAACTTTTTTGAATGAGTTTCCTGAAGCAATAAAATAAGTTGTTTTTCACAACTTTGATTCCGTTGGATTCAAAGTTATACAATGAGGAGACAATAAAGATGAACATCATCAAAAGAATAAAAATAGAAAATATTAAGGGTAAAGATAATTGGGAATTAACATTTGACGATTTTAATGCTAATCAGCCTAATATTATCGTTGCCCCAAATGGTTATGGAAAAAGCACACTGGCAGTTGCTTTTGAAGCAGCATCAAGGGGATGCATTAAATTAAAGCCAAAAGACTATTATATGCAGGATGTAAGCAATCATCCTATGCTTGAGATAGAACTCTTAGGTGACCATAGAGGTGTCTATACAACTACAGACTCGGAAGGTGGAATATCTAAGAATTTCACAGTATACACAATAAACAGTCCGCTGTATGCTAAGAATACCACAAGAGAATTTGGAGGTAATACGGCGGCAACTGCCGATTTACGTGTAGAAGATGTCATTATTTTTGATAAGATACCACCCAAAGCAGAACTAAAATATTCATATTCTAAATTGCGAGATTGGTTTGGTGATAAATCAAAGTTATTTGTGAACATCGGCAAAATGTTGCTATCCTATCATAATATTGATTTGTTATTATCAAACATTGAGTCAATAAAAAAATGCTGTACACAGAGAACAATTCAAAAGAAAATGTCAACATTTTTATCCGATTGCTCTGATAAAGGTACAGCTAAATTCATAAAATCTTCTATTTCTGACGAAAAAACAGATGAACTATATGGCGTTATTCATCTAAAAGAATTGTTGAAAGTCATTGATGACATGGAAGGCAAAGACTATGACTGGCGGAAGATTGATACAATACTTACAGCAATTCAAATATGTAAGTTGATGACAGAACTTGGCGATTGGAAAGAACTGAAAAAAGTTCATCAATACTTATACTACAAACAAGTAAAATCTATATTGGATGAACGCTTAAAAATGTTCAATACTACAGGGCGATCAATAACAACACATGAAAAGAACAAGAAATTACTTGTTTCTTTTGAAAGAGCCGACTCCATGTCAAATGGTGAAAGAGATGTTTTGTCATTTATTGCAAATCTTACAAAGTTTGAGGTGGTGTTTAGTAAGCCAATGGGGATTTTGGTTATTGATGAGGTATTTGATTATCTCGATGGCAGTAAATTGTTGGCTGTACAATACTACTTATCAAAATTAGTAAATGAGTGCAAACGAAATAATAAACTCCTTTTCCCAATTATATTTACCCACCTTGATCCAAATGTGTTTTCAAACTATTATTTTAAGAAAAAGAATATCCATTACATTTCTTGTTATTCACGAATAGATTTGGGGTCAAGTATAGTTAAGTTATTAAGGCTCAGGGAAAAAACAGACAATAGTAATCTAAAACAAGAAATTGGAGCATATTATCTTCATTATCATAGTCAGAATCATTCTCCTTCTGAACTATTATTAAACAATATGGATAGTGATTTTCATTATAATAGTGAAGAATTTAGAGAAGCAGTTTATAATGAAATACGGACAAAATACTTATCTACAAATAATACCATGTATGACCCTCTGATGGTTATTATTGGTATCCGGCTGAAAATAGAAGAAGATATATTCCACTCGTTGCAAGTCAATCAACAAAGAGAATTTCTTGAAACGCACAAGGTAATCAATAAACTTGTATTTGCTGAGAAAAAAGGAATTGATATTCCAGAACTATACTATTTATTGCAACCTTTGTATAATGATGGTTTGCATCTTGGAAAAGATGATAAATTAGTCAAACAGAAAATCAAGTCTTGTTATCTCAAAACTGACAATCTTCATATCAAACATATGATTGAGGAACTGTTCACATAATAAAATCGTCTGCATCAAATATGATACAGCCCGATTAAATGGTTTAAATATATATCATGTTTTCAAAAATAATCTCTCTAGCCATGTTTTCAAAACAATTTTCAAGACCTGTGATTTCCTTCTTATCGCCTGCAAGTAAAGCAGTTTGATAATAATTATCAGTTTTCTTCCAAAGCTCCACCTGACGAGATATAGCATCACTGACTTTCTGCTCCATATCATCAAGGTACTCTACGATCTTACCCTGGTTGACGAGCCTGCGAAGCCTGTCGGGGCAATGGCTGTCAGAGAAATGAAGATTATACCTGATAAAGTCGGTGTGGTACGTCTTGCTTTCCTCAATCTGAGTATCGGTATTGAAGTGGGTGACAGTCAAGGTGTTGGTGTCCAGTCTCCACAACGGAACGTATTCCTTTTTCAGGGAGTTGTATGCGGTCTGTTCACTCTTATATCTGCTCATAAAAATATCCTCCTACTTATACCTGCAAGATCATCAAAGGGACATGAAGAATTTTAAGATGATTTTGTCCGCTATCATGATCTGCAATAGTGTTTTTAACGTATAAGTACAAGGGTATGTCAGTATATTTTTGTCCGCTAAGGGTGCTAAAACTTAGCAAAAAACAGCGTAAACGAATTTTTGTAAATCGCTCTAAAACGCCGTATTTTCGGACTTTTTTGCAAATTCCACGAACCTGCAAAAAACTTATCGAGATTTTCAATTCCCATACAGGTCACCATTTTCTTCGTCAGCCGTTCAAGCTCAGCGTGAAGATTGTCACGCTCGGCAAGAGCCTTTTCGTATTCGGCTTCGGTACGGATTAGATTTTTTCGTTCATTTTGGTTTTCTCCATAAATCAGATTTCAGCATTTCTGCCGACATTCGCTATTGCGATATGTACGGGAGGGTGTTATGCCTCAAGTACCGTTTCGGTGCGCAAGGTACGGTGAACGGTTCGTTCACCATCAGTATTGCTTTTTCGAGTTGGAAATGGTATAATTGTAAAATAGTAAACAACTTGATAAAACGCAATTCGCGGAGGTAATATTATGTTATATATAATGCGTCACGGAAAAACAGAATGGAATCAACAACATAAACTGCAAGGCAGAACCGATATACCGTTAAATGATGAAGGACGCAAAATGGCTGAAGCTGCACACACTGAATATCTTGATGTGCATTTTGATGTTTGCTACACATCACCACTTATTCGGGCAAAAGAAACGGCAGAGATTGTTTTGAGGGATAGAAATGTTCCGATAATAACAGATGATAGACTTGTCGAGATGTCATTTGGTTGCTATGAGGGACTAGCGAATAGCTTTCAGATACCTGACTGCCCGATAAACGTACTTTTTAAGGAACCTGCATCATACACTGAATCTGTTGGTGGAAGCGAGACTTTTGACGAATTGTTCGCACGTACTGGTAGCTTTATTTCAGAGGTTGTAACTCCAACAATTAATTCAGGTAAAGATATACTTATTGTCGGGCACGGCGCTATGAATTCCGCTATAATTTGTCAGATAAGAAAGCTTGAAATATCGGATTTCTGGAGCAATGGAATTGAACAATGTAAATTAGTACGTCTGATATAACTTCTGTTTTTCAATTTAATCAGCCTGACACACATTTCAAAAATCGCATTTCCCGACCTTTGAATAATCCAAGCAAGTTATCATACGACCGATTTCCCAAAATGGTAAGTCTGTCTTTACGCAGGGGTGAACGTTTCGTTCATTCCTTTTTTGCTGTTACGCCAGCTTCAAGGGGTCACCCAAATGATGACTCCCGAAACCGCCGCCCCGATTTAGTGCGTTAGTTTACAACAGAAATTCAGAACGCTATTTTTATGGGTAGGACGTGAAACACGACCCACTCAAAAGCTAACGTCAATCAGACTGACATCAACTCTCACGCTGTATATTTCCGTCGCAAATCATGATGAAAAACCACTGCTACGATTTAGTGCGTTTGCTGCCGTCATATGAGTGGTCAGCAGTTCTTTTACTTCCGGGTAGAGCCACACCGCCTGTCTGTGCATAGACCGTTTCATTACTCACCTCCAGCCTGGTCTGCATGATAGCGTGGCATATCAGAAGGCTTGGTGGGCGGTTGATAATATGACGAAATGAGTTGTTTTTACCATTGGAAGTTCAATGTTTACCATTCATGCCAAAATGCCTGCATTTTTATAATAATTATACATTTAAGACTCTTTGTGCCGATCGGGTCAGGCTGACGATAGACGCACCTGCAAGCAGGGCAAGGATATTACCCGTTATGAGTATTCCGATTGGCTGAAGAATTTACATGTGGCTAAGTCTGAGTTTTCTGTATCTTTACGCTTGAAATATTTAACTTTTAGTGATATACTTGTTATATACTAACAAATGAAGTCAAAGGGGAGATTTTATGTTAACAGTTTGTCTGACATTGATAAACGATGATGAAGATAAAAAAAGTTTTGAACAACTAGTAAAAAAGTTTGAAAAAAAGCTATATACCGAGTCGTTTAAGATTTTAAGATCACATGAATTAGCGGAAGAAGCTGTATGGGAAACATTTTATAGAATAGCCGATAATTTTCATAAAATTCACAATTTACCCGTGTACAAAATGGAAGCTTACTTGATTATAACTATTAGAAACGCTTCTTATAGACTTTATAACAAAGAAAAAAAGCATTTCTACAATGACATTCATGAAGAAATGAGAGATATTCCTTCCGCCGATGAATTTAACGATTATAATGTTGCCGATTTATCTAAGGCAATCAGCGAACTGGAAGAAAAATACAGAGTTGCAATTACATATTTTTATTATTACGGACACAATGCCGATGAAACCGCCAAACTTATGGGAGTTTCACGGAACGCTGTATATAAATATCTGAGAAAGGCTGAACAGATTTTGTTTGAAAAATTACGAGGTGATATTAGTGAATGAAAATACAGCATTGTATAGAGCTATCGAACAAACTATCATACTGCCGTGTGCAGGAGAAATGGAATCTATCGCAGATGTTGAATATAAATTTTCAGAGACTTACAAAAAGAAAGTAAACAGGCTCATAAAGGACAGAAGCAGACCATATTATCCGTTGATAAAAACAACTCTGAGGAAGACTATTTTTATTATAGCGGCAGGTTTAATGATGGGTACAATTACAGTTGCCGCTGTTCCACAGTTAAGAGAATGGTTCGTAGGTTTGTTTGTCTCGCAAAATGAAAATAACGCTGATGTGCATGCTGTTCAAGGAGCTATTCCCGCAGATGATATGAACGATGAATTTATCTATTATGAGCCGACGTTTATTCCAAAAGGATTTGTAGAAGAAAGCAGAATTGAGGATATCGCACATTTAGGCATTGATTATCGTTTCAAAAATAAAATCATTTTTTATTCTCAAAGTCCATTAACGGCAACCCATAATATTGATACTGAAAATAGGAAAACAGAATATGTTACCGTATCAGGCTGTGAAGCGTTTTTATCCTATGATGACAACTCATCTATCATTGTTTGGAATGATGGAGATTATGTATATTCCATAAACGGAGATTTGTGCAAAAATGACATAATTGAAATGGCAAATTCGGTTAATCCTACAAAATAAAATATTTTTTACGAAAAGTGTGTACAAATTTACTCAAACTTGTATCTCAGTATATAAAGGGAACAAAATTTTGAGGAAAGGAGTGCACATTTTTTATGAAGAAAATGATTTCTGCGATAATGGCTATATGCATTATGATGTGTTCGCTTAGTATGAGTGTTTCGGCGAATAGCGTAATCGATTATGTAGAACCGGGTATAGAATTAATGTATCTGTACACAGACAATGTTAGTACAAGTGTATATCGTTCAGGCTCAAATATAGCTTATAAATGTGATGCTAAGGGCAAATCCACAGCAACAAAGATAAGCATTTATCTGTATCTACAGGAATATTCAAACGGTGCTTGGAGTAATGTTGATGTTGTTACAAAAGCAGTGAACGGACGCAGCGCATACGTCAGCGATACATATTCATCGGCGGTATCAGGAAGAAAATATCGTACTGAAGCTCATGTATATGTTTACAGCGGAAGTAAATACGAGTATCTGGAAGTCAACAGCGGAACATTGATTTTCTGATACATAACTGGTGTAATAAAAATAGAAAGGTTTGGTGAATCCAATGAAGATGTGAATATTTATTTTGCACAATTATTCATTGCAATAATTGTGTGATATGATGAAATTAAAATACTCTGCAACAAAACTTAAAGAAAATTACACTTATATTGAGAAAGGACGTTTAATATGAAAAAGATCGTTAAGAGAATTGCAGCTATGGGTGCTGCTGTTATGATGATGGCATCGATGTCGGCTATAGGTGTAAACGCTTATGGTACAGCTTCGTTCAGCAATGAACTTGCACATTCTGACGACTATAACCCTATTACAACTACATCAGGCTATTCAATTGACTATGCGTATGGTGTATGGGCAACATCAATTTCAAGCGTAAGCGGCTATAGCAAAGGAACACCCCGATTTAAGGTTAAGACGGGGGGCTATTCCGATTATGTTGATGTATATAACACTAACCAGTTATATTCGTTTGATTCATCCATGTGCAGAGGTAATAAAACCTATTATGGATATGTTAAGAACAAGACTTCAGGCTGCAAATGCAAGGTGTCTGGTGAATTCAGGTTTATGTAAGGATAATACATCGGAGGAGAAGTGAATCTTCTCCTCTATGTATTAATATAAACCTACGGAGGCAAATATATGATCAAAAGTATACTTACCCAAACAAAAATAATGCTTAACAAAAAGGGCTTTATGTTCGGCTTTTCGGCAATGATGATGATATGTCTCTTAGAGGTTGTTTTCAGTTCATACGGTGTTACCGCCCTACGAATGGAAGGAGACGGCTTTCCCGGGAACGACCCATCGTCGGTCATAACCTCCTTTGAAGCATTTATCCTCTGTGTACCCTCAGGACTGCTCAGCTATCTTGAGCTGCTGTTCCCATTTCTGTGTGCTCTGCCCTTTTCTTTTTCGATACTTACCGACAAGGCAGCCAACACGGATACTCTGTTGTGCGCCTACTGCGGTAAACGAAGGTACATCATATCAAAGATCACAGCTGCATTTATCGGCTCATTTCTGATATTTTTCGTTCCGCTGATGATAAACGGCTGTCTTAATTATCTCATCTTCGATAATTCCATGGGAGCAAATCTATTCAACCCGAACTGGCGTTTTAACGGCTTCGGCGTTATGCGTGCCACAGATTACCCCAATGCTCCCTTTGGAGAACTGCTGGCGGCTGCGCCCTTTCTGTACAGTATGCTTCATGCTTTTATGTTTTCTCTGATGTCGGGAGTGTTCGGGGTGCTTGCTCTTGCCTGTTCGGTGTTTTGCAGAAGGAACAAAGTGCTGACCTTCGGGGTCGGATTTCTTATCATAAACATAATGCAGTTCCTTGAAAACTACAGCATGAATGATGATATAGATAAAAAATATACCGCACTCGATCCATTCAAATATGTTACTTACTATTACTGTGACGGCAGGAGTGGAGTGAACTATTTAGCGTTTTTCATTGCTATGGGTGCGGTGATAGTCGTGAGTTCGGCTCTGCTGCTTTTCTGTGGCAGAAAAGACTATATCTAGGGAGTGAGAGAATGAAGAAAATGCTTCTAATGATCGCATCTATTGTCCCATTGTCACTGATATTCAACGGTCGTAATTTTTTCAACATTCTCGCAGAGCGCAGTCTGGGAGAATACGATGAGAGTTTTGATCTTTTGTTTATCGGAAACGCTTTCGGTTTTACAGCACTTCGTGATGCAAGCCTGCCCTTTATGCTGTACACATTGACTGTGGCTGTTGTCTATCTTTTTATGTTCGGACATACCATGTCTGATAACCTGAACGTCAGCGATATTTATGTTTTTATCCGAGAGAACAAGAGAACAAAATGGTTCGTCAAAAACTCGGCTCGTATATATTTGCAGAGCGCTGTTATAGTCCTTGTCAACGTGGTTGTGATATGGTTAATGACTGCCAAAATGGGCGTTGCAAATCAGCCCGGGAATATAGGAAAAATAGTTGGGATAACCATGATAATGATACTGTACATTTGGATACTTATTACCACCACAAATCTTTTCTCGGCATTGTTCGGCAGTACTATCGGATTATCTGTCGGAGCGGCAGCACATTATGCCTTTGTTATATCTGCAAGGTACGGCTTTGAGAATACCCTCATAAAAAACATAAACCCTTTGGCTGTCATTTTTAATATGTCAGAAAACAGGCGGAGCATTGTAACGTCAGTAATAGTAATGGGAGTGATCTTATTTGCGGTGTGTGTCATATTCTGCACCTATGTGAACAGATCTGATGTTAGCCTTAACAACAAAGAGATATTAGTGTGAGGGGATAGAAATGTCAACGATAACAGTTAAAAATGCAGTTAAAAAATTCAAAAACAGCACAGTGATCGACAATGTGTCTCTTACACTGGAGGGCGGAAATATCTACGGATTTGTAGGGCGAAACGGCAGCGGAAAGACCATGCTTTTCCGTGCAATATCGGGACTTATACATCTTACAAGCGGCAGCATTGAGATAGACGGCAAGGTGCTGCACAAGGACATTGACGCTCTGCCCAGTGTGGGTATTGCTATTGAAAATGCAGGACTATTTCCGGACTTGTCGGGATATAAAAATCTGAAGCTGCTGGCAGGGATAAAAAAGAAGATAAGCAAAGACAAAATTCGTGATACTATCTCGGAGGTAGGGCTTGATCCCGACGATAAGCGCCCGATCAGAAAATATTCCCTCGGTATGCGGCAGCGGATACTTATTGCACAGGCTATTATGGAGGAACCCGATGTGCTGCTCCTCGATGAACCTACAAATGGTCTTGATGACAGCGGTGTTGACGAAATCAGAAAGCTGATCTCTGCACAGGCAAAGCGAGGGGCAATAGTCTGTGTTGCAAGTCACAACAAGGAGGATATCGCCCTTCTGAGCGATAAGATATTCAGAGTTGACAATGGCGCTGTCCGGGAGGAATGATATGAAAGTATTTTTGACCTTACAGGCGGCTTTGATTGCAGTCACCCTTCTGCTTTGCTTACATGCAAGGGGCTTGTCAGAGGATGTAGGAATAACCCGCATGGACACTATCGAGAAGATACATAACAGCAATTGTGACTATATTGCTGTGATCCATGATACAGAGGAACTGTATGATCGCTTTTCTCAGTTTGACAGTGAGAATGCAGACTACGGCATTGGGCTTTACGGAACAGCCATATTTGTAGGAACTCCACAGGACAGCTTTTCCTTTTCAAAGGGCAGTACCTTCTGCACCCTTGATGTGGATAAGGTCATAAAGGGTAATATCAAAACAGACAGCATTGATGTTGAAATCAAAGGCGGCTTTCACTACGAAACAGAGGCTGAGTTCAAAGAGCGGTTAATGAATGCTGAGGACATGGAGATAGAGACACCTTCTGAAAAACTATTCTCGCTAGATTTTGGCGGCATGAATTTTATGGTACCAGGGAAGAAATATCTCATCATTGCGCAGACTCTTGATTTTAAAGAAAAAACTGTTTACAGGATAAACGGTTATCAGATAAGCTGGCTGTGTCTTGATGAAACACAGAGCAAGATTATGAAAGAAGAATATGTTTATTCAGAATGTTGCAATAATGAGATATTTTCGCCGGATCATAGTATTATCGAAGCATTTTATGCTAAAAAGGACGATATACTTAAAACTTATAACATAGTACTGTGATTTATTCAGTGATTCCTTAATATGTGGTCATCTCTAAATTCTGTTGGCTTGTCTGCGGCAAATCTTTATCCGTCATATTGTCCAAAATTCCCTTGACATACGCTAGTATACCTGCGAAAATTTAGTACAATCTGCCGAATAAATCTGCACCGCATCCAAACGACATATGAAGTTTATGCATTCACATGGGATGATGTGATTAAAAGTTTTGAATTATGACATAGTTTTATACTTGATAAATTAAAGTGTGATCGTGAAGCTATTGCTATGGAATTATTTAAAGAAGAGGAAGAGGATGGAAAACAATTGGTTTCTGATCTCACAAAAAAGCAGTATTAATAAAAAATGACAGCCTGCTGTCATTACGCATACGGTACTCTTCCTGGTAGAAATGCGCCACTTTCAACCACTTGTTTGCCACTTATTTGTGCTAAAAATCACCGAAATCGGCTTAAAATCACTACAATTGCATTGCTCTAAAACGCCGCAAAATCGGGCTTTTTCGCATTTTACTAAAGACCGCATCAGGTGTGCGGATTAATTCAATTCCCGTACGGGTCACCAAACAAGTTCTCGGAAATGACGTGATTGCGTTGTTCCCGAGTTTTTTTATACCTTTTTATCTTAGTCGGGGCAAATTGCATTGTGATTTGATGAAAACAAAAGCCTATATAGTGCATTGCTTTTTTGCCAACTTATGATACAATTATATTGATATATGTATTAAAAAGAGGATCATTATGTTTGACATATGGAATAGAAGGTATACAGGCAGCAAGTATAAGCTTTCCTCTTGGATAAGCAAGCTGATAGAAGAAAACTGCGAAGGCGACTCTTTTTGTGATATTTTTGCAGGCACGGGCATTATTTCGTATACAATGCTCAATAAAATGAAGAAAATATACATCAATGACTTTCTTTACTCAGTTGTAAAGATTCTCCATATAACCCAAAAAGCTCGCATTTTATGCGAGCTTTTTGGGTTATATCATTTTACTATCTCAGTACCAATAACATCATCAGGGCTTTTCTTGCTATGGATAAGACCGTCCTTAACGTAAAAACAGTCGCTGTCTTGAATGACTATCTCAGTAAGATTCGTACACCCCTCGATAGCCGATACGGAGATGAACTCTACAGAGGACGGTATCGTTATCTTCCTGAGATTTTTGCAGAACGAAAATGCTCCCCACCTTATGGATATGACAGTGTCAGGTATCACAACGCTCTCCAGCGTTTCACAGCCACGTAACGCCTTTTCATCAATGGCTGTCACGCCGTCAGGTATTATAACATCTTTTTCACTGCCTTTGTATTTGAGACGTATATCTCTGCGAATGTAAAAATCATTTTCCATTTTTGTTCCCCCTAGCTGCTCATATTTTCTATATTATAACCTACACTGAACTCTTTCCCCTAACATCTCTCTCAACTCTAATCACCCTTAACCCCATTGGTCTTAGCGTCTTTCTGCTGTGATATACGTCCCATTCCCAACGATAATTTTCATGTTTTGGCAAAACCGCCCAGAACATATAGCACATACACAGCCTGCAAAGCAGGTCTTTTTTCTCGCCGTTTTTCAGAGTTTCAGGGAGATAAGCCTCCATAAGCTTTTCTATCGTGTCATATTTTATGAGCCGCATCTTGTTCTTTCGCCTTATTATCGACAGCCTGTGTGCAAGATAAAAATGCAGAACAACTTTCCATATGCTGCATTTGTATTCAGGGTCAAGTATCGACTTGCTTTTCATTTTTCTTAAAATTTCGCTGCGTTTATCAGAGTTCAAAAAGCCATAAAGCCCTGAAACTGTAGAACAATCTTCTTCCCCTAATCTATCATATTGCTCCCACTTGAAATATCTCCGCCCGTCTAGTTTGTATAAAGGCACTCGTGCTATCTGCCCCTCCTGTGTTTCCACTGCATATGTCCACAACCTCGGACAGGATCTTATCTCATAGACTTCTCTGCCACTGGTATCCTGACCTCTCTGTACATTAAGAAATCTCTCCCCTATGTTGTCACCGACTTCCTGCGGAGCATTTTCAGTGCCTGCTATAAAAATCCTCAGCCTTTGGAGTTTCTCAACGCTTTCTCTCAGCTTATCTTTAAGCACATTTCGTGAAAATCTTATGCCCTCGTTTCCGCTGAGTATCTCCCATATGTTGTTAAGATAAAACTCTTTTCTGTCATTGTTATATATAGTGCAAACAGCGTCAAATACGCACATATCAAAGTATGTCAGCGGTGCTTTTTCATAAGCCGTGCCGTCTTGATACCATAATGTGCAGCACATATCATTCCTTCGCTGACCTTTTTTAAATACTATCCTAGGGTTTTGTTTCTTATTTCCTTTTTGTTTTCCTAACAGCCCATCATAAAGCTCTGTAATATCTTTTTCCGTAAGCAGCTTGTTGAGTTTCTTGTCTATATATGATACCGCACGTTCGTCATCTCTTACGTCTGAAAGCTCCTCACTGTCATTATTAAAATACTTGTTTATCTGCCGCTCAGTTTCCTCCTCGTCAAAACCGATCTCGATGTTATACTTTTCCCCTTTGCTGTAGCCTAATATCTGCAAAAAATTCTCGTTCTCATTGTCGCTGTCGCCGCTTATGATACCGTCAAAAATCTCCTTATCAGCTTTATATACAGCACAAACGATATAATTAACAAATTTGCTTTTGCTGTGAGCACCACCTATGCTCACATCTGTAAATACATAAACATAGTCAAAATTGGGTTCCTCGGCTTTGCTTTTTATATCATCTATGAGCATTTTCTGTGCGTGATATCTAAGCTCAACTTCCCGTCTGCCCGACAATGTTTCATTTCTTACATACACAAACGCACAATCATTGTAAATGTGCCTGTCAAGTATAAAATCATCTTTAAGCTCTCTTTTCCATTCCGTTGACCTGTCATAAAGGCGATAGCCCTCTATACTGCCGCCGCCCTCTTCAAGAACAGCCTTTTCTGCAATGACTTTTCCCTTGTTGCAGATAGTGCCGTTTTCATCAGGTTTATAAAACCAAGCAAAGTTTCTTATCTCATTTGCAATGAGAGTGTTGTTTATATAAAGCTCGTTTATCTGACTTATGACACGTTTAAGGTCCTTGTTTGTTTTCTCAGCCGAGTATTTTCTTACTTTCTCAAACTTAAATTCCTTGCCGTGGAAATATTCATCTATAATAGTCTGGTCGCAAGGAAAAATGGTCATGTCATTATAGCATTTCCACATATTTTCACCCAAACACTCCAACCGCCTGAGCTTTAGAAATAGGCTGACCATTGAGATTTTCCTCAATATACTTTTTTAGCACCTCAAAAGAATATATCGCCGAAGATTTGAAAGCTCTCTTTGACCTATTCTCCAGTCTTGGGATAATAGGCGATTCCGAGTACACATTGTTTACGATACTCACGCCGCTTCTTACAAAAGCCTTGGTGCTTTCTTCCGTTCCGATAAAAAAGCAGGAACGTTCAGACAAAGAGCCTTTTTTACTTATTGGATAAGGTTTCTTTTGATACAGCATTATTACATTGTTGTTATGTCCCTCAACTGATGAACGCCCTGCTCTGCCTATTTCCTGATAATAAGTTTCAATGCTTTCGGGAACGTCAAAGTGTATAACAAGGTCAACGTCCCTGTTGTCGATACCCATACCAAAGGCTTTCGTGGCAACGATGATATCATAACCCGAAGTTTTATTTGCATATTTGAATTCCGCACCAAGCCTTGCACTGTGATACATTTTTCCGTGATAACTTATGCTGTTCTTTGACAGATTGCCGATATCCTTTATGAACTGCAAAAACAGCCAGCGAATGGAGTCCACCTGCTCTATAAAATTGCAGTATATTATGCACTTTTTGAAAGTGACATTTTCAAGCAGAATGAAAAGATAATCATACCTTGAAAAAGGACTTTCATCATCACAATTAAGTATAAAAACATTCAGATCGTCACGTTTCACCGACAGCGAGCCATTTTTCACCTTGCTTGCAGACTTATCAGTGCAGATACCGAACTCTTTTGGCTTTTTCATATCAAGCAGAAGTTTGAGCTGTTCCACGCTTGCAGGGGTCAAAGTGGCGGAAAAAACGCCAATAGGTATATCCTGATATTTTTTCAAATTGGCTATGATACCGCATATCTGAAAATAGCTTTCTCTGAAACTAAAGCCCCACTCTGATAAGCAGTGTGTCTCGTCAAATATTATCATGCTTATTTTCAGTCTGCCCAAAGCCACGGTTTCCGTAAGCTCCTGCCTGTAAACAGGCTTGCTGAGCATTTCAGGGGAAAGATACAAAAGCTTGTATTCTATGTTATCCTCATTGTCCTTTTTCACAAGCTCGCTTATGGATGAGTCAAATCCGGCACGTGGCTTTTTCTCAGACAAAAATCCTGCACACTCAGGGTGAGCCTCCACATACTTCTTATTGAACTCCACAACAGCGTCAGTGCAGTATTTTTTATTGAAACCATCCACCTGATCGTTACAAAGTGCCTGCAAAGGAGAGATGACGATAGTCACCCCCTGAGATATAATAGCAGGGGCTTGAAAGCAGAGAGATTTTCCTCCGCCTGTTTTCAGCCTTACGACAGTATCATGTCCTTTGAGCAGTGACTCAATTATGCTTTTCTGATCGTTCCTATAATCCTTGAAATATGTAGTAAGCCGCTTTTCCAATTCAGCAATATATCTTGTTCTAACATCAAGCTCCGCCTTTTTAAAACGCATTTCCCAGCCCCCTATATCAGCTTTTTCTATATTATACTGCACTTTTTTCAAAAAAATCAATATCCGCACATCAAATATTTTTACTCTATCTCAAAAATCGGCTGTTTAACGCACTTTGCCTTAAATGCGTTATATCCTAATTACACTATGCAATAATCTATGACACTATTTTCCTTTAAATAAGTGGCTAAGCCACTTCAATTCATTTCATTTCTTACAAACTCTGAAAAGTCATATTCTAGGTCAACATAAATGACTTTATTCTGTTCTACAGACATTCCTATAACTGACGAACCGCTCTATTATAGGAGTGCTCTATGGAGCAGCAGGCTGCTCCTGTATATTTATTGATAGGCACTCCGGCCTATCGTCATTTTCAAGTTCTCCAATCTTTTTACTCATTTTCCTAAAGTCATATCTGTGTACGCAGTTATGACTTCTTTTTTCTGTCACATATTCGTTCCTATTTCACACTGTGTAACACTATTATAGGAACGAGGGGGAGCAGCGGAGCTGCTCCGGTGGATATAATGGTAGACAACTGGTAAGTCTGCCATTCATAGTATTTTTCATCTCCTGTACTTATGTACTACGTCATTGTCAAGAAAAGGGACGTTCACTCTTCAAGCGTCCCTGATCTTTGACAATAATGCTATGCAGGCAGGGTCGAGTGGCAAAGCCACTCCTACTTGTATAATGAAAGGAAATAACACTTTACAAATCCATCACATAACAAAGAAAGGAACGATAACCATGAGATCAAATCTAAACAGAATACTCGAAAGTTCAAGAGGTATCGAACGGATAAATCTTGACGATCACCTGCTCAGTGAAAGAAAAATATTCCTTGAGGGAGATATCAGCTCCGAAAACTGCACTGACATCATCAAGGCTCTTATGCTAATGGACGGTCAGGCAGATAAGGAAATAACGCTGTATATAAACTCTCCTGGGGGCGATTGCGAAAGCGGTCTTGCACTGTATGACGCTATAAGAATGACACGCTCAAAGGTCAGAGCCGTATGCGTGGGACTATGTGCGTCAATGGGAGCTGTCATATACCTTGCGGCAGACCGGCGTGAGATACTTCCGCACTCTCGCATAATGATACATGACCCAAGTTTCGGCAAAGCAGATTTCAGCGGTCAGAAATCAAAAGAGATAGAAGAACATCTTGCGGGGCTGAACAAAATGCGAAAGACCCTCGCAACCATAATAGCAGACCGCACAGGAAAAACTCTTGAGGAAATTTACAAGGTCACACAGTATGACTCTTTTTACACCGCAGAAGAGGCCGTGGAATTCGGTCTTGCACACAAGATAATTAACAAATTAATTTAAAGGAGTAACAAATAATGAGTAAACAAAGAATCACAGGCGGCAGTCCTACTTACACTGCACCAAGAGAAAGATACGGTAAAAGAACGCTCGCCAAGGGCGTTGAACTCTTGGAGGACACAAAGGTCACAGGGCTTAATAACAACGTCCTTGTTATAGGCAATTCAGGCTGCGGCAAAACAGGCTCTTACATCTGCTCTGTGCTAAAAAACATCAAATCATCAGTCATATTGCAGGACATCAAGGGTCTGCTCTATAATATGTTCGCAGGCGAACTGAGAGCTAAAGGCTATAACATTATAAAACTTGATTTTACAGAGCCTGAGAAAAGCCAGGGCTATAACCCATTGGCGATGGTAAAAAGGAACAAAGACGGCAGTATATACGAGCCTGACGTTAAAGCTATCGCCGACGCAATATCTCCTGTGAACAGTGGCTGTAAAGAGCCATATTGGGATATGAGTGCCGCCTCAATGATAGAGTTCGCAATAGCATACGCTCTTGAGGCCCTGCCAGAAGAGTATCACAACATGACATCAGTGTTGGAGCTTTTCCACACATATATCCAAAACAACGGCGACGCTTATTTCACCAAATGGATAAAAGACAATTCCGACTCATTGTCCGCAAAGCTGTTCGCAGAAACGCAGGCGACCAGACCTTCTGACAAAACATTTGCGTCAACCGCAGGAATAGCCGCCTCACATCTCAACTGTTTCAATATGAAAGAGCTGAGATACATCTTTGACAACAAGATATCCGTTGATCTTGCGGACATAGGAAGAAGAAAAACGGCTGTGTTCATAAAAACGAGCGACACAGAGCATAATCTCGACAATATCGTAAGCTTGTTCTATACGCAGACCTTGCAGGCACTGTGCAGAGAGGCTGACAACAGACCGAAAGGCAGGCTGCCAGTGCCTGTGCATATGATACTTGACGACTTTGGTGCAACAAGTGCATATATCAGTAACTTCGACAAGAACATCTCCACCATAAGGTCAAGAGATATCTACGCATCGCTGATAATACAGAGCCTGTCACAGCTCGCCACCATGTATGACGCAAACGCCGCCAAGACCATCATAAACAACTGCGACACAATGCTTTTCATGGGTTGTAATGACCCCGACACTGCGAGAATGATAGCAGACAGAACGTCAAAGACCATTGACAACATACTCTGTATGCCAAGAGACAAGGTCTATGTGATATTCTCAGGCAGACAGGCTATGCTTGCAGACAAGATCGCACCATACAGTATGCTGCAAAAAGATCATCAGATAAGTATGTAAAAAATTATGACAAGGAGTAAAGACCATGCTACTAAACATAAATCAATTCTCTGACCTGCACTTCATAAAACAAGCCGTCAGAGATCTAATGGAACTTCCTCTGGAGAAACTGACATCTTACAACACCCCAGCAGGTGAGAAGGGAGTCATTGGCGTTATCGCCGAGCAGATAGAGAAATATTTCCATATCAGAGCAAGCGATTGCGTGAAAATGACCTTCGGCGAGCTTGTGGCTATTATGGACGAGCTTGACACATATGCACAGATAATAAATTTTGATACCGACAGCGATGACGAGATAAGATGCTATTCGGCATATGTGAGAAAAATGCTCGTCTTAAATCGCCAGCTCCCGGAAGTGCAGATATATAACGCCATAAGTTTCAAAGATTACTTAGATTATCTCGACACTCTCTGCATTGGCTCAAACACCAGACACCCTGCCAATGACAAACAGCTTGTGTTGAAGTTGCAGATGAGGCTTGAAAATGCAATGCAGCAAGACCCCACCATGAGCTTAGGCAGTGCATTTGATATACTTGACAGAAAAGCCTGTGTATTCTGGATCCCATGGTGCATTTTTATTGACGACTACGTCGAGCAGATCCGTGACGCTTATGACATGAGGTGGTGGCTCATATCGTCGGCGTCTGATATCATCTTGTCATACCCCTATAATGCGAAGGATATAATAGAGCACTACAATGGCGACCTGCCGCTTATCAAAGACTCCATTTTCGCAGAGTAGAGTACCATATCATCGCAGAACATAGAAGATCAGTAACACAACCAACGATTTCTTGTTTTCTTTAAGTTGATTTTTTCAATCATCTGATCCTATGCTCTGCAAAATGATCTGCACTCTGTTCTTTATAAACGTTCATCACCGTACACTGGTGTGAACAATTTACACAATGATAGGCAATAGCCTGTTAAACAAAATTATGAGAAAGGATATAAAGATCATGACTAAAACACTAAACCTTAAAGATATCATTCAGGAATACGAAAACATGACACTTGAAAACGCCATTACCGTGATAATGGATACACCTCTGTCAAAGCTTATGAACCTGACGGAGGAGGGCAAAGATATTGTTTTCAGCGAACTTGAATGTAACTATGCCACCGCCCGTGACAAGTTCTCGTTCAGAGACTTCATAGACATATACCCAAGCTTTCTTAAGGACACAGGTATGACTATGAGGGGCGAAATAAGGTCTGCCGCAGACCAATACACTGAGCTTACCGACACCATAGAGTATATGTGCAACATGGCAGAGCAAGCCGAAAAGATAGACAAAATAAGGCTCGTCATGGAGGGCAAAGCACCGCTCCCGACGGCTATCAAGCAGTTCACAGACAATGCAAAGATGATATGTGCACTTAACGTCCTCTGCTCAATGGAGCTGAAAGACTACTTTGCGGAGATAGGCAGGCTCTATAACATCACACCTGACGTGTATCCATATTGCAGTAAACTTGTGAACAACGTTGGCTGTACAGTGGGCAAAATGCTTATGACTACAAGAGCCACTATACCAAGCAACTGTGCATACATGATATTCGAGAAACTGATATTAGCACCGTTCAGCATTGCCCGTATGCGTGAAAACTTCAAAAGACGCAGAAGACGTCAACAAAACACCAAGAAAGGAGTGGAATAAAAATGCCACAAACAGAAGATATAGAATACATTAAGAAATATGAGGCGTATGATTGTATCAACGCCTCCGAGGACGATGATTTTGACCCACAGGACGAGCCTTATGAGCCTAGTCCTGAGGAACTTCAAAACATGAGCCAAAATCCATTCTCGGCAAAGATATTTGACCCCAAAACAATGCTTTTCGACCTTGCCGAAACAAGAAAGACAGAAACAAAATTCAGAGAGAACATACTCTCTCTGATGATGTCTGTTCTCATAAGCTCTGACAAGCCCAATGCACTTCTCTGCGGTCCTGCGGGCTGCGGAAAGACCAAGATAGTGGAGGAGCTTGCCTACAGGCTTAAAAATGCCGAGAACATTGTGCCGCAGCTCAAAGGCTATAAGATATATGCTTTACAGCTCTCTGATATCGTGGCAGATTCAGGTCTTATGGGCGACCTTGAAAATAAGGTCAAAATGCTCATAGACTATATGAGCGACAAAGCCGAGAAACGAATTTTGTTTATCGACGAGATACATATGCTTTTTCAGGAAAAGGCATATCGGACTATCGCTCAGATCTTGAAACCTGCTCTGAGCCGTGGCAAAATAAAGCTCATAGGAGCGACCACAACGCAGGAATCAAACCTCATCGACAGCGACCCTGCCTTTTGCAGGCGTATGACAAAGATAATAGTTGACGAATCTGATCATGAGCAGACAGTGGAAATTCTTCTCAGTATGAACGAGCATTTTGCCAAACACTATAACATCTCGTTCGCTTTGAGCAGAAACAAGGCAGAGCACATTGTGGATATCGCAGACGAATTTTGCTGCTCTGGCTCTCATCGGCCTGACAATGCCATAACACTTCTTGACCGCTCTATCGCTGCCGCAGTGGTGAAGAACATTTCTGACAAAAAGGCAAAAATAGTTCTTACTGACCGCCATATAAAGGAAACAGCTTTCCGCATGACATCAGGTCACAGCACGCCGCACACCTTTAACGAGAGAGCCTTTCGCCGTGACCTCTCAGCCGTCTGCGGTCAGGAAACTGTCATAGATGACCTTGTCAACGTGCTGAAACTTCATTCGCTCCACATCAGACCGACCAAAAGACCGCTTACAATGCTTTTTATCGGACCAAGCGGAGTAGGCAAAACAGAGGTGGCAAAGATAATAGCCAAAAACTGTGCAGGCGAGAAACCTATCACGTTGAATATGTCAGAGTTCTATTCTGACGCAGGCATAAACCGCATAATAGGCTCTCCTGTCGGCTATCTTGGCAGCGACAGCAATGTTGAATTGCCCTTTGATAAGCTCAAGTCAAATCCCTATCAGGTGATACTTCTTGACGAGTTTGAAAAGTGCGACAGAGCCGTGCAAAGGCTGTTCATGTCTGTCTTTGACGAGGGCATTCTCACCACAAGTCAAGGCAGCATTATAGACTTCTCGAAGTCAATAATGATCGCCACCACCAACGCAGGCTGTACCGCAAAGAGCAAAAGCATTGGTTTCAACTCAGACAGCACATCAGACACACAGCTCATAAGCGAACTTTCCGACTATTTTGACGTTGAGCTTATCAACCGTTTCTCACAGAAATACACTTTCAGCGAGATATCAAGGTCGGTGTACAAAAAGATAGTGGAAAACAGGCTTGTGAGCGAAATAAAAGTCATCAAAAAGCTGCGTCCGGAGCTGAATATAGACAGCCTGTTCAGTGCAGATGAGCTTGCAAAGGCGGCAGACAAGATAGCCGCCGACACTTACAACGTCAAATCAGGTGCAAGACCTGCCGCCACGGCAGTGAGCAAGTTCATTGACAATAAGCTCTTATCATACTGCACTCAAAGGGCAAAAACATATCGGCTAAATCAAAACTAATGCTCTGCCGCACAAAAATCAATGACCGCACCCACAACGGGTACGGTCATTTTTTTATTCCTGCCAAAAATATTGGACAGAATAAAGTCACTCAAGCTCAAATCATGTTATTAGGATAAAAAAACTCTTTGCATATCACGATAAATAGCCGATACCAAAGATACTCCCAATACATTTGATGTCCGACTTTTGATTTTTTACAGGGTCACACTCCTTAAAGCAGCGGAGCAAATATCCTAAGCACACCGTCAATGAGCCGTCCGAAAAATCCTCTCTTCGTGTCCTCCAGTGTACGCTGTTTGCACTTGCTCTGAGTGTCCAGAATGTCCGCCTTAAAGGTCTTTATTATAGATGAATCAACGAATATGGAGCTGCACTCAAAATGCAGGAAAAGACTTCTGTAATCAAGATTTACCGAACCCAGCACCGCAAGCTTGTCATCACATATGCAGCCCTTTGCATGAACAAATCCCGGCGTGTATTCATATATCTTTACCCCAGCCTCGATAAGCTGACGGTAATAGCTCCTTGAAAGCCTGAAAACTACCTTCTTGTCAGCAATGCCTGGCATTATTATCCGAACGTCTACCCCACGCTTTGCCGCCCTTATAAAAGCGTCAAAAAGGCTGTCCCCAAGCATCAGATACGGCGTGTAGAACCACACATAATCGCTTGCGGCGTAGAGTATCTCAGAGAAAAAGGTGTTGCTCACATTTTCATCCGTCATAGGCGAATCATAGTAAGGCAAAACATATCCGTCACCTGCACCGCCGCTTTCCGCCGCCTCATTGCTCACAAGTTCCTCAGGTATCAGATCATTTGAAAATGCGTTCCAAAACTCCATGAACATATAAGTGTAGTTTTTTACGCCCTCGCCTGTTATTTTAAAGCCTATGTCCTTCCAGTGACCGTATTTCGAGCCTATGTTTATGTATTCGTCAGACAGATTTATGCCTCCGCTGTATGCCACCCTGCCGTCTATTACCATTATCTTTCTATGGTCACGGTTGTTGAGCTGCGACTTGATAAAAAGAAACGGATTGAACGGTATGCACTTTATCCCTTTTTCGCCAAGCTTTATAGCGTCTGCAAGAGAGTAAGTCGCAATGCTGCCAAGGTCGTCATACATTATCCTCACATCAACGCCCTGTGCAGCCTTTCTCGCCATGATATCAACCACAGTGTTGAGAAATTTGCCGTTTTGCAGAATAAAATACTCTGCAAAAATATATTTTTCAGCCTTTTCAAGCTCCTTGCACATATCCTCAAACATATCCTCGCCCACAGGAAAATATTCTGCACTGTCAAGTCTGACCATAGGGAATCCCGTTGCGTCACTTATCCTTTTCACAGACTGAGCAAGCCGCTTGTCCTCGCCGCTGAGCTTATCGATGCACTTTTCCCCGTCAGAAAGTTCATAGTTCATGTGCAGTCTAGCCTTAGTGATATTTTTCTCCAGCTTTCTCGCAGGATTGTTGTTGCCGAAGATGATATACATAACAGTTCCAAGCACAGGAAAAGTAAGTATCACAATAAGCCACAATGTCTTGTAGCTGCTCTCTTCACGCTTTGTGTTTATATAAAGCACAAATATAAATGCCAACACCGTGAGCACGATGCTCAAAAGCCCTGCCGCCTTGCTGAGCCATTTGAGTATCAGAAGATACCACAAAAACTGCATTGCCACAGGTATTATCACCGCCGCAACTCTGCCCATTATTTTCTTTACGTTATTCCATGTCAATGCCGCATTACTCCTTTCATTTGCTGACTTTATTATAACAATATTTTTAACATAAGTCAACGTCATTGATTTTATTCTTAAAAAGTGTTATACTAAATATGAGATATGTCCTGCTGATAGCTTTGTCTGTAGGCTGGCGAACAATGTTCGCCACTACAAAAATAATATAATTGATAACGGAGGTAACAAAATGTGCACTGCGGCAACATATAAAACTGACGATTTTTATTTTGGAAGAACTCTTGACTATGAAAGCTCCTACGGCGAAGAGATAGTGATAATGCCAAGGAACTTCCCCCTTGACTTTGTTAATATGGGCATGATAGCCACCCATTATGCGGTGATAGGCACTGCTCACGTTGCAAATAACTATCCCCTTTTCTATGACGCCGCAAACGAAAAAGGTCTTGCCATGGCTGGTCTTAACTTTGTTGGCAACGCCTTTTACCGTGATGATATAGACGGCAAAGACAACGTTGCACAGTTTGAGTTTATCCCGTGGATTCTCTGTCAGTGTGCCACAGTTGCGGAGGCAAGAAAGCTTATTGACAGGATAAACATAACCAAAACTCAGTTCAGCCCACAAATGCCCGCAGGTCAGCTCCACTGGATAATAGCCGACAAGAACGACTGTATCGTGGTCGAGTCTGTAAAAGAGGGCATAAACATCTATGACGACCCAGTGGGCGTGCTCACGAACAATCCTCCGTTCGATATGCAGATGTTCAGGCTCAACGATTTCCGTGGACTTTCTCCAAAACAGCCTGAAAACACATTTTCAGACAAGCTTGACCTTACTTCCTACAGCCGTGGCATGGGTGCAATGGGACTACCGGGTGACCTGTCATCACAATCAAGATTTGTGAGAGCAGCATTTGTGAAAATGAACTCACGCTCCGCCCCTGACGAGCAAAGCAGTGTGAGCCAGTTCTTCCACATTTTAAACTCAGTTGACCAACAAAGAGGCTGCTGCGAAGTTGCCAAGGGTAAGTATGAGATAACGATATACACAAGCTGCTGCAACACCCACAAGGGCATTTACTATTACACCACCTATAACGGTCATCAGATATCCGCCGTTGATATGCACAAAGAGGATCTCGACGCCGCCAAACTGACAGCTTACCCTATGATAACAAATGAGATAATAAATTTCCAGAACTAAAAACTCCCCTGCAATTTGCATAAATACCGTGCTTTTCAAAAAACAAACGCTCCGTACAAAATCTGTACGGAGCATTTTTATTACTCAAATCTGAAATATTCAAAATCGAAATTGCTGCCCGGCAGGAAAGCGAATGAAACTTTCTGTTTGCCGCTGACGCCTGAGATATCAAAGCTCTTTTCAACATAGTTCTCACTGTCGTCCGTCCTGAACTCGCAGAGTATGCGGCTTTCGCCCTCGCTGCCATTCAGGATAAGATGTATGCTGTTGAGTGCAATAGGTGACTTTCCGCTTATAACGAGCCTGCTCGGCTGCTTTTCAGAAAAATCGAACTCACCGAAATCAAGCATAACGTTGTTTCCTATCTCGGTCACGCACTTTTCGCCCTTTGTGAACTTGTCGCCGTAAATGTTGTCAGCCTCAGCCGCATTATTCACCGCAAACTCACGGCTGACCTTTTCAAAGTTGAAACCGCCCACTTGGAAACCATCCTCAGTGAGGATACAAAGGGTTTCAATACCCTTGAGCTTTCTTGTGAGCTTGAATGTGTCAGGCTTGAAAATCATCCACTCAGGCTCTTTGTGATATGTGAACCTGCCGAGAGGCTTGCCGCCCTCCTCAGGTATGCCGTCAAAAAAGCTTATCTCAACAGGGTCAAGGGTGTTCGCCCATATCTGCACCGTAACAGTGTCAGAGCCTGCACTGCCGAAGTCAAGATTATCATATGCCGCCCATGATGTGACCTTGCCAGTTGCGAAGCATACGCCCTTTTTAATGCCGCTTGAAATGTTGTCGCTCGCCCTTGTGAAAAGTCCGCCGATAACAAACTGATAAGGGTCTGTAAGAGCACTTCCCAGTCCCTCGGCGGTGAATTTGAGCATGGAAATGATATGATAACGCTCTGTGCCGTTTTTGCACATTGCCCTGAGCCAGAAACTTCCGTCGCCCTTTGCTTTCACCTTTATGCCGTCCTCAGTCACCTCGCACTCTGCAAGGTTAGAGGCAATGCCCTTTTCATTTGTCACCCTGAACTCGATATCCTCAGCGTAGTCTGAATTTTCAGGCAGAGCCTTATATTTCACCATGACCTCAGTATGCTCGCTGTCAAGAGTGAGCGTGTCCGCATAAAGCTCTATCTTTCTAACAGGTATCTCGTCTGTTCTTCCGCATTCGGTAGGAGCAAAGCCCACATTCTCCAGCGATGATGTGCCGCTGTCATATTCCGCCTTAACAGCCTCAAGTGTCACAACACAGTCAGGCAGACCCTTTGATGTGAGCGTTACCTTTATCTCGCCGGTCTTGTCAGTCGAGCCGATAACAGCAAGCATTTTTCCTGAAAACAGTCTGCGTGAAGTGCCCTTGTACTGGTCATAGTCAGTGCTGTCACCGTTATCAAGGCCCATAAGCCTTGCCGCACCCTCAACGCTCACGTTCACACGGTTGTTAGCATTGGCACAGAAAATGCCGTCCTTGTCAAACGCAGATATCTCAATGTAAATAAGGTCAGAGCCGTCTGCAAGTATCTCCCTCTTGTCAGGAACAGCCTCTATCCTTGCGGCGTCACCGAATGAACGCTGGATATCCTCTGCAATAACATTGCCGTTCTCGTCATATGCCACCGCTTTAAGCTCGCCATTTTCATATGAAATGATATAATTCGCCGTGAGCACCTTGCCGTGCTTGTGGTCGATATCGAACGCACCCATTGAAACGCCGTCCTTGAAAAGCTCCACCTTTGGAGCATTTGAGCACACCCTCACATCGCAAGGCAGACCGTCGCTGAAATCCCAGTATGGGAAAATGTGCACGAACGGGTCGTCCTTATAGTCTGTCCACTCGGCACGGAAAACATATGCACTGTCCTTTGCAAAGCCTGCTGTGTCGAACTGACCAAAGTATGAGTTTTTTGTGCTGTATGGAGTAGGCTCGCCGATATAGTCAAAGCCAGTCCAAATGAACTGACCAGCACAATATTCTGCGTCACGGTCGGCGATTATGCACGCCTCAGTGTTCTTTGCTCCCCAGCCTGTGCAGCTGTTTCCAAGGGAAGAGCACTGCTCGTCATCATCTGTCAGCAGCGTTTCAGACAGCGGAAAATGATATATTCCACGGCTCTGCACCACCGACGCCGTTTCACTGCCATATATCATCCAGTCAGGGTGAGCGGCGTGGTGCTCATCATAAAGCCTCTCGCCGTAGTTATAGCCTGCCAGCTTGAGAATGTCCGCACATTTCTGACCATTTTCCCACTGCATATAGTTCGAGCCGAAAGTAACATAGCCGTTGCCCTCAGGGTCATGAAGTTTCACAAGCCTTTTGAGCCAAGCCGTTACCTCCTGACCTCTCTCGTCAGCGTGGGTGTCAAATATCTCATTTCCCACGCTCCAGCCTATTATGGACGGACGGTTCCTGTCACGGCGTACCCATGACGCAACGTCCTTTTCTACCCACTCATCAAAAAATCTTGCATAGTCATAGTCCGTCTTTGACCTTTCCCACATATCAAAGCCCTCAGACAGAATGAGCATACCTGTCTCGTCAGCGATATCCATAAACTCCTCCGCAGGCATATTGTGAGAAGTCCTGATAGCGTTTATGCCAATTTTGCGTAGCTTTTTAAATCTTCTCCTTATTGCCGCAGGGTTTGAAACTGCACCAAGGCAGCCGTTGTCATGGTGCTCGCATGAACCGTGGAGCTTGACGTGTCTGCCGTTAAGATAAAAGCCGCTGTCGCAAGTGAACTTTATCGTCCTGAAACCGAATCTCTGGCTTACACGCTGAACACAGCCACCGTCCACAAGGATTTCCGACACAATTGTGTAAAGCACAGGGGAAGTGATATCCCAAAGTTCAGGCGTTTTCACTGTCATGTTCTGCTCAGTGAGCGAATAGCTTACGCCCTTTACACGCACAGCCTCAGGGATACACGAGATATCCGCCGCACAAGCGTCAGACTCATAGCTTGCCACCTCTTTGCCGTTCTTGTCAAAAATAGTGTTCCTGATGCGGATACCGCCAAGAGGAGTGCCCTCAGGTCGGAGCATCTCAGCCTTCACAGTCACCTGCCAGCCGTCCTCCTGCTCTGAAGTGGTGATATAAATGCCGTCATTGCCGAAACGTATCTCAGGGCTTTCGCAAAGCCAAACTTTTCTGAAAATTCCCGCACCCGAATACCACCTTGAGTTTGGCGAGTGATGATCCACACGAACTGTGATAACATTCTCTCCGTTCTTGACAAGTTCGGTGATGTCGAACATAAATGCCGAATAGCCGTATTTCCATTCTCCTGCAAGAACGCCGTTCAAATACACCTTGCTGTCCATATAAACACCGTCAAAGCGGATAAAAGTGCGGATACCCTCTTTCTTACTGTAGGAAAATGTCTTTCTGTACCAGCCTGTAGATGTTTCATACAGACCGTTAGTGTCATAAATAAGCCAGTCGTGAGGAACATCCACAGGCTTGAACGGAAGATCCTCTGAGTATTCAGAACCGAAAGCCGCCTTGTAAAATTCCCAGCCGCCGCAAAAAAGCTTTCTGTTTGAGTATGTTTCACAGATGTCCATAAAAACTTCCTTCCTGTCTATTCCCTTCCTATCTGAATGTGAAAATGTGCATTTATCAAAGGCTTGTCAAGCTGATATTTTTCCGCAAGCCTCGGTCCGCAGGAGTTCGAGCCAACGCCTGCCATTGCGTAGTCAACGCATATAACATTGCTCTCGCACCGTTCAAGCTCATAGTTATGAGCCTTTGCCGCAAGCTCCTCTTGCGTGAACTGCGACGCATTGAATGAAAAATCCTTGTCAGCGGTAAACTTCACCTTAGTGTCCCCACCGCTCACAGTGAGATATCGACAGCCATAGTGTGATGAATTTTCCTGCGGTCTGATATAGTCCTCGTGCATATCTCCGATATCAGCCGCAAATCTGCCCACATAGCAAGCCTGACGCTTGTCGATATAGCTTTCCGTCGGGCCATATCCGAAATATTCCACCTGCGAAAAAGCCTTTGGCATGAAAAGCCTGATACCGAATCTCGGCAGCATATCTATCTTGTCTGAAAACTCCGCCTTGCATTTTATGTCAAGTCCGCTGCCGTCAATAACATACACCGCCGTCATTTTACAAAACGGCTGCTGGATAGACCAGCCGAATGACTGGCTCACTTCTATCTCCGCACTGTCCTCCCTGACCGCAAGCTTGCAGCCGTAGCTTTTCACCACAAAGTCATTAAGGTGCACCTTATACCAGTTGTGTTTCATAACGTCATTGTCTGTAGGTGCACGGAAGAAATTATACTGCAAAGGTCTGTCGAGCAGCTCCCTGTCGCCTATTCTCACAGAAACGAACGCCGACTTCCGCTTGTCAAAACGGTATACGATATCTCCCGCTGCCACCGTGATACAAAGTGGAGTTTCCTCCGCCTTTACCTTAGCTTTCGCCTTTTCCACAACCGCTTTCCTGCCCTCAGCTATTTTCAACTGGTCAAAGCATACCTCATAGCCTTTCTCCCAGTATTCGGTATCCTCTTTAGCGGTGAAAATAAATCTTATAAATGTTTCCTCTTCATGCTCTCCAGCCGCCTGAGGTACCTTCACCTCAGTGCTGCCCATAGGCTCGATGCAAATATCCACCCTGCCGATATCGATGATACCGTTTTTGTCGGTTATCTCATAGCGGCAGTCAAGAACATCTCCTGCATTAGCAAATTCAAGAGTGCTTGAAAAAACAAAACTGTCTGCACTTTTGCCCTTTGCGACACGCACAGGTCTGTATACCTGCTTTACCTCCAAAAGTCCGGTGTGCGGCGTTCTGTCAGGATAAACAAGACCGTCCATGCAGAAATTTCCGTCATTGTGTCTTTCTCCGAAATCACCGCCGTAGCCGTATTTTATCTTACCCTCAGCCGTTTTACCAAGCGGTACAGAATGGTCGCACCACTCCCACACAAAACCGCCGCAGAAACGCTCGTTGGAATAGAACGCATTGTGATAATCCTCCAGATCACCAGGGCCGTTTCCCATGGCGTGACAATATTCGCACAGCACAAAAGGTCTTTTCTCTTCCGGCTTTTCAAGATATCCTTTCATGCTGTCAATATCCCAATACATACCCGAAACCACGTCAAGTATGCTGTCTGAAGTTCCGTCAAGGCAGTGTGTGCTCTCATAATGCACGAGCCTAGTGTCGTCAAGAGCTTTTATGACCTTTGCCTCTTCAAGCATATTTTCGCCGTATCCGCTCTCGTTGCCCAGCGACCAGAACACCACGCAAGGGCGGTTTATGTCACGTTTAACAAGACATTTCGCACGATCCTTTATCGCCTCTTTGAACCTCTCGTCAGAGGCAAGCACGGCGATACCACGATAGTCGGAATAATCCCACTTGTAGTCATAATAGACCTCCACACAGCCATGTGACTCCAAGTCCGCCTCATCTATAACATAAAATCCGAGCCTGTCGCAAAGCTGATAGAACACAGGCGAGTTTGGATAATGTGACGTCCTCACCGCATTTATGTTGTGCTTTTTCATAAGCACAAGGTCGGCTTTCATCTGCTCATAAGATGCGTAATATCCAGTGTCAGGGTAGCTGTCATGACGGTTCACGCCCTTGAACTTCACCGCCCTGCCGTTTATCTTCACAACGCCGTCCTCGACCTTAACATCTCTGAACCCTATCTCCTCGCCAATGACCTCATCATCAGCTTGGATAGTCAGTCTGTAAAGATAAGGCATTTCCGCACTCCACAGCCTTGCATTATCTATCTTCACCTCAGCTTTTTCGCCGTCATATGCCGAAAACTGAGCCATGGTCACACCGTCATCATCGCAAAGCTTTGCCGAAACATCACAGCCGAAAGCCGTAAACTCCAGCACTGCCGAACCATTCTCGCCGAGAACTGTTTTCACGATATAATTTTCAAGCCGCCTTTTTGATCTTGACAGCACATAAACATCTCTGAAAATTCCCGAAAGCCTTATCTTGTCCTGATCTTCAAGATAAGTTCCGTCGCACCATTTCAGCACAGCAGCAGTGATGATATTCCTGCCCTCTGTAAGAAACGGCGTGATATCAAACTCCGCCGCAGCGTGAGAAACCTGCGAATAGCCCACAAAACTACCATTAACATACAAATAAACGCAGCTGTCAACACCCTCGAACACAAGCACCCTGTCCATACCATCATGTGAATAGCAATACTCACGCTGATAGACCCCCACAGGGATATCGTCAGGCACAAAAGGCGGGTCAAACGGTATTGGATAGCACACGTTGGTATACTGCGGCTTGTCATATCCGTAAAGCTGCCAGTTTGAAGGCACTGGGATAGTGTTTTCAAACTTCTCATGAATGAAATCGTCCTCAAGGTCTATTATGCTGTCATAATAGCGAAAACCCCAGTCGCCGTTCAAAAGCTCCATTCTCTGGGAGTTTTCACGGCTCTGAAATGGGTCTTGACCCTTTGCAAACGGCACAAAATAGCAGTGCTTATCAAGCGTGCCAATGTGCAAAGCCTGAGTATCCTCATGATTTATCATTTTCGACTTTGGCGAATTTCTCGCCGCAAGCTTTGAAATATCCATAGCTGTTCTCCTTTTAGTTTATAAATTACTGTAATTATTTTATCAGCTATTGACAGGCAAGTCAATGAATGATATTATTAATTTATAACAATATGAATATGGAGATGATATTTTTGTTCTTTGCCGATTATCCTATCATAGGAAACGAAAAGTTCCTGCCCCTCTATCTGCAAAATATGGGTCAGCAGCACTGTCAGGATCACCTCATCAGACCTGAGGGCTATCACTATGACCAGATCTTGTACTGCACAAAAGGCAGCGGCACGCTCGTCTTTAACGGCAAAACTACGCCCATACCACCTGATACCGCCATATTCATACCCGCAGGAGTGCCCCACGAATACTATCCCGAAGAGGAAATATGGGATATTCACTGGTTAGTACCATGCGGATATGCCGCTAAAGATATCCTTTCCCAGTTCGGTCTGACCGAGCTTAAAACCTATCCATTGAGCGACACTAAGATACTTGAACACATTTTCCGAAAAATGCACAACGCCCTGCGTACCGACAGCATTTTCGGCAATTACAAAGCCTCAGGCTATTTGTATGATTTTCTTATGGAGTTTTACCGCCTTATCGCCTCCAAAGACCCTGCCACGGCAGTGTCCTCCGCACTTATGAAAGCTCTCGACTACATAAACTACAACTATTCCGCCCCTATCACAATGGACGAGCTTTGCAGTGTTTCAGGCGTTACAAAGCAGCATCTTTGCCTGCTTTTTCGCAAAAAGCTCAGTATGCGTCCAATGGAATACATCGCAAAACGCCGTATTCAAGAGGCTAAAGCCCTGCTGACCGGTACAGACAAAAGCATCGAGCAGGTCGCAGAGGAAACAGGCTTTTGTTCCGAAAGCTATTTCTGCAAGCTTTTCAAAAGATACGAGGGCATGACCCCTTCCACATTCCGCCACATAAAATAAACAAAAAAAGAGCCGCCCAAAGGCAGCTCAATTATGCAGAAAATTAGCCCTGCTCCTTCATCTTAGCGAAACACTCGCTGCAATAAACAGGTCTGTCCTCTCTTGGTTTGAAAGGAATAACAGCCTCGCCGCCGCAAGCAGCACAAGTTGCTTTGTATGTCTGTCTTTCAGACTTTGTAGCAGCCTTTCTTGCATCTCTGCAAGCCTTGCATCTCTGTGGCTCGTTTACAAAACCTTTCTCAGCATAGAACTCCTGCTCGCCTGCTGTGAAAACGAACTCTTTTCCGCACTCCTTACATACTAATGTCTTGTCTTCGTACATGGTTCTTACCTCATTACATAAAATTGTGCCTAGTCGGATTTGCACCGACACCTTTGAATAAACAACGCTCTGCTATTAAGCTATACGGCCATATTCCTATCTCAACAGTGATCTCAATTTCCGTCTGACTCTCTGCATCGCATTGTCTACCGCCTTTTCCGACGTGCCCACGCTTAATGCTATCTGATTGTATGACATTCCTCTCAAAAACGATTGAAATACCTGCCACTCCTGCTCCGAAAGTGCCGAAGTGATCTTATCATAAAGCTCATTCAGCTCCTCACGCTCCACCACTATCTCCTCGGGCACGTCACCGCCGCCGCCAAGTATCTCCTCTAGGTCAGCCTCATCGACCCTTGAGATAAGTGCATTTTTGTGAACAGATGAAATGATCTTGTTTTTTATACATTTTGTAGCGTAAGTTGAAAACTTCACGTTTTTATCTCCGCGATAAGTCCTCACCGCACTGAGCAGCCCCATAAGCCCCTCCTGCACAAGATCCTCACGGACCTCCGAGCCGTACTTTTTCGCCAGAAACTCCACCGTACAGATATATCTCGCAATAAGCTCACCGATCGCAGCCTTGTCATTCTGTGCACTGAACACAAGCTGCTCATCTGAAAACTCGTCCTGCTGATCCTGCCGATCGACTCTCAAAAAATACCGCCCACCTAATCGTAGAAATTACCGCAAAGCCCCATTTTGACGCCACTGCGTAATGTTATGATACCATTTTAGCCCATAAAAGTCAAGAGAATTGACGAAATCCGCCGTCCCTTTCAAAATATTTGTAACATACCACAGTTTTCAGAAAGTATTCTTGTGACTTTCAACAAACAAAAAAGTCAGCCGTGTCGAAATACACGGCTGACCGCAATTTACGCAAAATTGATGTTATACACGACAGTATTCTGCCCTGCCGCTGCTGAAAATATCCCCACCGTGACAGTCATCAGCTACCACCAGCGGAAAATCCTCAACGTAAAGCCTTTTTACCGATTCACAGCCAAGCTCCTCAAAAGCAACTACCTCGCAGGACTTTATACAGTTGCAGGCAAGTGCACCGGCACCGCCGATAGCACACAGATATACTGCACCGTTTCTTACCACGGCGTCCCTTACTTCCTGCGATCTTTCGCCCTTGCCGATCATTCCGCCAAGTCCAAGGTCAAGCAGCCTCGGAGCAAACCTGTCCATTCTTCCCGAAGTGGTCGGTCCGCATGAACCGATAGGCTTCCCCTCAGGTGCAGGAGTAGGTCCGGCATAGTAGATAACAGCGTCTTTCAAAGGGATAGGAAGTTCCTTTCCCTCGTCAAGCAAAGCATTGAATCTTTTATGTGCAGCGTCCCTGGCAGTGTACACAACTCCCGAAAGAAGTATCTTGTCACCGCATTTCAGCTCTCCGCTCACCGCTTTAAGCTCCTCAGAACGCACCTTTCTTATTTCCGACATGACAGGATATTATTCCTCTTCGTCGCTTACAAGAGAAAGACCATCGTCAATAAGATCTCTTGCAGTATTTACAGCACCGATGCTGTTGCCATACAGATCGTTAAGTGATGTAACGAGCTGCTGAACAGTTTCGCTCAGGCTTGTGAACTGTGTCTTAACAGACTCTCTCAGGTCAGCAGACTGTGCTCTGATGTTCTTAGCCTCAGCCTTAGCGTCGCTTACTACCTTTGCAGCCTCAGCGTTTGCCTTAGTTGTTACCTCAGCAGCCTCAGCATTAGCCTTTGATGTAACAGCCTCTGCCTCTGCATTAGCCTTAGAAGTTACCTCGGCAGCCTGCTTGTTTGCAGCACTTGTAACAGCCTCAGCCTCCTGCTTAGCGGCAGCTGTCATTGCAGCAGCACTTGACTTAGCAGTCTGAAGTGTAGTATCAGCCTCTGTCTGAGCATTTGTAACGAGTTTCTGAGCCTGTGCGTTAGCGTCAGCAAGAACCTGATCCTGCAGCTGCTTAGCCTCGTCCTCCATCTGCTTAGCGGCCTTCTTAGCCTCCTGAACTACCTTATTGGCAGTATTCTGAGCCTCGATGAACACACTTCCAAGGTCAAAGCTTGGAGTAGCTGTGCCGGCATTAGCCTCAGCAGTTTCCAGCTTGTCTTTAAGCTCATCGATCTCCTGTTTCTGCTTTTCGATCTCAGCGTCCTTATCAGTTACCTGCTGCTCAAAATCAGCAATACGAACTTTCATTGTATCAGTATTAGCCATAAGCTCGGCTATCTTGTTCTTTGCCTCTTCTACCTTTTTCTCAAGCTCTTTCTTGCCCTCGAAGTCCTGTTTCTGAGCACCGCCCTGCTTTTCAAGACGTTCGATAGTTTCATTCTGGTCATTGACCTGAGCCTCAAGAGTATAAATTTTAGAAGTAAGGTCGTCTACATAAGCAAGAACGTCCTGCTTATCGAATCCGCCGACTCTTACTGTTCTTAAATAACCATTACTAGCCATTTCGATCCCTCCACATTAGTGATTATCTTTATTATACAATAAATCAATCAATTTTTCAACAGATTTAAGACCTTTTCATAAATTTCATTATTCCATACAAAATAGCACCTGAATTTTATACAAAATGTCTTAAATTCACGTTCATCACAGATTAATTATATCAAATTTTCCGTATAATTTCAAGTGGTTTTGCGAAAAATTTTCATTATTTTGATAATTTTCTGAAATCACGAAAACAGTGTAAACGTTTTCTAGCTTTTGATTAATCAAGGCGGATCGTACTTGATTCCGACCCGCCTTTGAGATCAATATTACTTATTCTTGAAGATATTGAAGATATCGTCGTAATAATTCGGATTATCAGCAGCCTTAACGCCAGCCTTGTGCATTGCCTCTGCGTCAGCCTTTGCGTCGTCAGCATTCTGAGTAAAATTTGCTGTATAAGTTGTTGCAGCCTTAGGAGCAGCCTCAGGAACATCGTCTCTGTCAACAAAGTCAGCAGCGATAACAGTAACGTCCATAGCGTCCTTAGTATCAGGATTTGTGCCGTTACCGAAGATGATCTCAACGTTATCATCAGCAGCGTCAGCAATAGCAGCTGTAAGCTCGTCCATATCGCTGATAAGAAGATCCTCGCTCATTGTAACATTTACGATAAGTCTTCTTGCACCCTTTATAGAAGTTTCAAGCAGGTCAGAAGAAATTACCTGATTGATGATATCCTGTACCTTGTCCTTGCCCTCGCCGTGACCGATAGCGATGTGTGCTCTTCCTGCACCCTTGAGGATAGTAGTAACGTCAGCGAAGTCAACGTTGATCTCATCATGTCTTGTGATGATCTCAGCGATAGCGATAACGTCAGTCTTGAGAACTTCATCAGCGATAGCGTAAGACTGTTTCATAGTAAGTCTCATCTCGTTTGTGATAAGGTTCTGGTTAGGGATAACGATAAGAGCGTCAACGTGCTTGATAAGAGCCTCGATACCCTTCTCTGCTCTCTCCATCTTCTTTGCACCTTCAAATTTGAAAGGCTTTGTAACAACTGCGATAGTGAGCTTGTCAAGTGACTGAGCGATCTCAGCGACTACAGGTGCTGCACCGGTACCGGTTCCGCCGCCCATACCTGCTGTGATGAATACCATGTCAGCGTCCTTGATAGCGTTCTCGATCTCGTCCTTGCTCTCCTGAGCAGACGCCTCACCGATCTCAGGCTTAGCACCGGCACCAAGACCGTGAGTAAGCTTTTCACCTATCTGGATCTGTGTGTGTGCAGCTGACTTATGCAGTGCCTGAATATCAGTATTAACAGCTATATATTCAACATTTCCCTCGATGCCTGCCTGTGCGATACAGTTAAGTGCGTTTCCGCCGCCGCCGCCGACACCGATTACCTTGATCTTTGCACCTACGACCGGTTCTTCAACATACTCGTAACCCATAATAGAACTCCTCCTAAAAGCGAATTTTCATACTTCTCCGTATTTTTACATATCAATTTATAATCCAAAAATAAAATGCAAAAAGCCTATGTGCCGAATATGCACATAAATAGATACAATATTATATTATCATACTTTTGTCAAAAAGTAAAGAACTTAAATGAAACCATTATAAATTTTTTATTAATTATCAATAAAACGACTAATTTTGCAGCGTCATTTGTGTATACTATACAATTAGTTATTTTGACCTTTACCAGCCTGTATAGCCCTGATCGTCCCCATAGCCGTTATCGGCATAGCCATTGTCGGTGTAGCCGTTGTCATAACCCCAGTCGGCAGTACCGTTGTCATACGTTCCGCCGTTATTGTCGGCAGTGTCCGTATTGCCCCCAGTGTTGTCGCCGTAGCCCTGAGTGTCGTCGCCTGTCCAAGTATCGCCGTTGTTCCATGTATCGTTCGTATCATTTGTATCATTGCCGTTCCATGTGTTGCCGTCGCCCATACTAGTGTCCGCAGAAACTGCACTGCTGCTGTCATCATCCGCCGAAGAGCTTGTGTCAGGCACAGACGATTCGTCCTGAGATTTTGGTATAGCTGAAATACCGCTGTCAGCACCATTATAAATAAGTGTGCCCTCATAGTCGGCAGTAATGCTCTCATCTATCACCGCTTTAAGATATGTAAGCTTGTATTCCATATCCACCGAGCTGCCCATTTTTATCTCAAGCCTGCCGTCATACATAAGCTTGATGTCTGAACGTGTGGTCAGGTCAATGGTGTCGATATTCTCAAAACCGAGGTTGTTAAGGTCTTTAAGCAGCTCCTCAAGTATGTCAGCCTTGAAAGAGTCCTCCGAGGCAAGCTTGTCGCCCTGACTAAGGCTTTTCAGTTCAAAGCCTTTTACAACAGGTATCTCCCCCGTAGGGTCAGGATTTTTCGTTTCAAGTATCTTTCCCGACTCCGACAGCACATAGTAAGAGTTTTTGTACTCTATATCCGCAGCCTTTTTAGCCTCCGTGCAGCTTATAACAATGGTCGAAGGGAACTTCTTTGTGACCTTCACATCATCAATATACACAAGAGTGTCTTTCAACCGCTTTTCAACTATATCTGTGTTGGTCCTCACAAGGTTCTGTCCCGTAGAAACGCCGCCCACGCCCAGTATTTGATCCTGCTCGTAAAGTGTAACGCCCTCTATTTTTATATCCGACACATTAAAAAACAAAAACATACTCATGATAAGCAGCAACGCCGCAGCAGCAAAAAAGCTTGCAACATATATATTACGCTTGTTCACCGTCCGCTGACGTGCCGCAGGTCTTTGTGAAGTCATTCTGTTTTCCTTGTAAGTTCCGTTCATTTTTCTCTTTCCTAACTTGCTAATGATTTACACGCTTTATATTTCCGCCCAGAAGTGTGAACGCATTTTCTATGCAGTCGTATCCCCTGTCGATAAGTTTTATATTAGTGAGGGAAGTTTCCCCCTCCGCCGACAACGCAGCCACAGCCAGTGCCGCACCGCCTCTCAGGTCCGGTGCACGGACTTTCGCACCGTAAAGCTCTTTCACGCCCTCGATGACCGCCACCTTGCCCTCTGTCTTTATGTCCGCACCCATTCTCATAAGCTCGTCAACATGACGATAGCGGTTTTCAAAAATATTTTCCACCACCACGCTAGTGCCCTTTGCCTTAGCAAGAGCCGCCGTAACTATCGCCTGAGCGTCCGTAGGAAAACCTGGGTAAGGCATAGTCCTCACCGTCCGCACAGCTTTCAGCTGCTTAGGTGCTTTTATGAATATCCTGTCCTCATACTGGAATATCTGACAGCCCATCTGCTCAAACACAGGTATCACCGAGCGAATATCCCCTGCCCTTGCTCCAAGCAGACCTATCTCGCCGCCTGTTGCCGCAGCCGCACTCATAAAAGTCGCCGCCACTATCCTGTCGGGCATGACAGAATATTCACATCCGTGGAGCTTTTCCACGCCGCTTATCGTTATCGTTCCGCTGCCTGCTCCGCATATCTTCGCACCGCAGCGGTCAAGAAACTCCGCAAGATCGCATATCTCAGGCTCTCTCGCCGCATTATATATCACCGTGTCGCCCTTTGCCAAAACAGCCGCCAGCATGATATTCTCAGTCGCTCCCACAGACGGGAAAGAAAGGTCTATCCTCGCTCCCCTCAGTCCTCTCGGACAGGTGCAGCGGAGCACACCGTACTCCTCGTTTATCCTGACGCCCATTTTCCTCAGTGCACACAGGTGCATATCTATAGGCCGTGGCCCAAGCTCACAGCCTCCCGGAAATGACAGCCTGCATTCTCCCGTCCTTCCAAGTACAGCACCTAGAAAAACGATAGAAGAACGCATTTCTCTCATAAGTTCGTCAGGCACAAAGGTCTTGTCAGCACCCCTTGCGTCCACAGTGACGCAACCGACCTCACGGCTGCACTTTGCTCCCAACACCGACAGTATGCGGCAAGCCGCAAACACATCTGAAAGTGCAGGACAGTTATGTAGCCTGATCTCTCCGTTTATCAGCACGCACCCTGCCAGCAGCGGCAGAGCTGCGTTTTTTGCTCCCTGAACGGTTATCTCTCCGTTCAGTCTGTTTCCTCCCTGAATCATAAGCCGTTGCATAAGCGTCGCTCCTTTTAAGGTTTTGACTTATCTTATGCAGCTTTGCCTATATAGGTTAAAACTATCTGTTAAGATATATCTCTATAGCGTTTGAAACAGGCATAAAAGCAGGCAGACAAGGCAGATAAGAGTTCTTGCCTATCTTCTTTTTCATGTCCTTTGTCGAAAGTATCATTCCTGTAATGCAGTCGTCAAAGGTCTTGTCGTCCATATCGGTGACATTCACAAGTATCCTTACAGTGACCTCCTTGCTGGAAAACGGCGGTATAGTGTCGCCAATGACCTCGCCGTCACTGTTGGTCGTAATGCTCGTTGCATAGCATACCGCATTGTCATAGTCAGAAGAAACATGGCTTATCTCATACTGCGGTATCTTTATCTCAAGCGGGGACGGGTTCTTTATATTGAACACGATATCCGCAAAACGGTAGCTTGAGCTGAGCTCAGAGCCGAAAGCCTCTTCGTTGTATACAGAGTAATTCGACAACGCATAAGTCTTGAAGTCAGTCATTCCCATTGTCCTGAACACGTTGTCGTCATATTTTACCGTACTCTTGTCTGCGTCATTGAAAAACAGCGGCGGAAAGAAGAACACCATAAGCACAAGTATGATGACCACCGTAACGATCACTTTTATCACCTTGCCACGCTTTACATATGCTCCTCTTACCTTAACGCCCTTGTTAAGACCTGTTGCCGCCTGTGCAGGCATAGCCGCAGCGTCCTCAAGAAAATCGTCCTCTTTGTCGTCCTCTTCGTGCTTGGTAGGGTCGTCATAAGTCTTTGTGGCACGGTCGAACTCTCCTGCCTTGTTGAACTTTTCGCCGTCAAATATCTCGTCGGCAGTGCGGTTCACACTGCTGCCCTTGAACTTTGTGTCCGAAAGCTTTTTTATCTTGTCAACATCAGGCACTTCGATGCTGTCCATCGACGCCCTTTTGTTATACTGTCTGTAATTCTTATCCATGTTCTCTTTTCCCCTTAAACTTCGCAGTCCTCTCAGCCTTTTATAAGCGGCTCAAGTGCCTTGAATATCCTGTCCTCCGTGTCAGCAACATGGAGCTTTGCGGCATTTTCCGAGCACTCCCTGAGCTTTTTCGGATCTTCTATCAGCCCCCTGACCGTATCTATGAACCTTTCCTCAGTCAGATCCTTTTCCTCGATAACAAAGCCTGCCCCTGCATTTTGCAGTACCATGCCGTTATAATACTGATGATTTTCAGCGACCATGGGCGACGGGATAAGCACCGATGCTCTTCCCATAGCCTCAAGCTCCGCCAGCGACGCCGCACCGCACCTTGATATAACAAGGTCAGCCGCAGCCATTGCCACAGGCATATTGATATAGTCCTTTATAATGAGCCTGCTGCTGTCGATATCAATACCCATAGCCTTCAGCTTTTCAGGATAGTCCTTATATCCCTGATAAGTGCCGAAAGAATGAATGTGACAAACCTTCACATCATTGTCCTGATACCATTTGAGCAGCTTAGCGATATTCTCGTTTAGTACCCTCGCACCCAGACTTCCGCCAGTTGAGAGCACGCATATCTCGTTCTCGTCAAATCCCAGCTGTTTCTTAGCCTCCGCCTTTGACATAGTGTTGAAAGCTCCCCTTACAGGCAGACCTGTCACCACCGTCTTGGCGTTTTCAGGCATATACTTTTCAGCCTCTTTCACCGTGAGCATAACAGCGTCCGCAGACTTCGCCAGTATCTTGTTTGTTACGCCCGGAAAAGCGTTCTGCTCGTGAATAGCCGTCTTTATTCCCATTTTAGCGGCTTTTCTCACAATAGGGCCTGAAACATATCCGCCGGTTCCGATAACAAGATCAGGCTTTGCGTCCTTTATTATATTCTTTGCCGTGCTGCCCGACTTTGCAAGGCAGCCAGCCGCATGGATATTTCTTTTGAGGTTCGTCCAGCTTGGTTTTCTCTGAAAGCCCTCTATCTTTATAGGATAGAACTTGTATCCTGCCGCAGGCACGAGCCTAGCCTCAAGCTTTTCAGGATTTCCCGCAAAGCTTATCTCAGCGTCAGGATAATGTTTTTTTATTATTTCCGCAATGGCAAGTGCAGGATTTACATGACCTGCCGTACCGCCGCCTGCAAGTAGAACTCTGAGCATAAAATTTCCCTCTTTACTTGTTTTTTGTGCACTGTCTTGAAACATTTAGCATCATTCCCATTTCAGCCAGCTGAATAAGCAGTGCAGTACCGCCGTAGCTGAAAAACGGCAGTGATATTCCCGTGTTAGGGAATGCGTTGCAGGCTACCATGATGTTGAAAAGTGCCTGCGAACCTATCTGTATAGTTATACCGGCGGCAAGGAGCATACCGAAACGGTCCTTGCTCCTTGATGCGATATAAAATCCTCTCATTATGAAAAGCACGAACAGCAGCACAACTACCATTGCACCCACAAATCCAAGCTCCTCGCATATGATAGCGAAAACGAAGTCGTTTTGTGACTCAGGAAGATAATACTTCTGCCTTGACTCGCCAAAGCCCAGTCCGAACCAGCCGCCCGAACCTATAGACAGCAGGGATTCATAAGTCTGAAAAGTCGTTCCGCTAGGGTCAGATTCAGGATTTTTCCAGCTCTGTATACGCTCTGAAATATATGAAAAACCCGAACCCGATGTCATCTTATAAACAAGATAAAGCAGTGCGAACGCCACGCACACGCCTATGAACTTCCAAAAAGTCTTTTTCGGCATACCGCTTATGAACATCATAGACACACCTATGATACCCACCAGCATTACCGCCGACATATGCCTTTGCAAAACAAGCACCAGTGCCACCGCACCCATTATCACCGTAAACGGTATAACGCAGAATTTCCAGTCCTTGAACCTAGGAAAATTCACCGACATTATGTATGCAAAAATGATTATGAACGTCACCTTCAGCAGCTCTGACGGCTGAAAGCTTATAGGGCCTAAAAGTATCCAACGTTTCGCACCCGCAACGTCTATGCCGAAAAACGCCGTGTACATCGTGAGCATATAGGAGGCAAAAAACGCCAGATACGCTATCTTTGTGTTCTGAAAGAAATGATAGTCCAAAAAGCTCATGAGGAACATGAGTATAAGACCTATGCCTGCTGATTTAAGCTGGCTTTTCAGATAATAATAACCGTCATTGTATTCGCTCAGTCCCCACGCATAGCTTGCCGAGAACATCATGATAAGCCCGAATATGAGCAGCACCATTACCAGTATAAAAAACGGCTTATCTATCTCCGTAAGGATAAATCTGATCCTTAACTTTTTTCTTGCCTGTGCCACAGGTTGTTTAAGCGGAACATGACTGTCATATACTATACTTCCGTCACGCTCACGTCTAGGACCTCTTATAGCCAAACAAACAACCTCCCAACAAAATCTTCTATATCGATATTTTCCCTGAATATATGAAAAATGCTATCGCCGCCGCAGCCCCTGCCGCAGATATCACAGCGAATATACCTATCACGGCAAAATCCCCGTGACCATTTTTCTGTAAATGCTCGTGAAGAGTGTATCCCTTCAAAAGCAGTTTCTTTCTTGCCTTAAAAACTATGTACTGTAAAAACGCACATATCCCGTCAACGATGACCGCCGCACCTGCCGGCAGGAAAACGAAATATTCTCCCGAAAGCAGCACAGCCGACGTCATAAGTCCGCCCAGTGCCAACGCACCCGACTCGCCAAGATACAGCTTTGCAGGGCTGCACCCCCAAAACAGAAAGCCTCCTGCCGCACCCATTGTGCAAACAGCAAAAAGCTGAGCGGCGTCAGAGCCTGCCCCTGCCGCAAGACCGCTTGACAGTCCTGCCGAAAATATAACCGCCGTAACGGCACACAGCCCGTCAGCACCCGTGTTGGTCTTACCGCCTGCACAGTCGTGTATCTTCACCATGTTTATCCCCACCGTCATAAACAGCGGATAAAGCAGATAAAAAAGCCTGCCGAACTGTATATATCCCAAATGCAACGGCAGCAGCACAGCAGTCTGCAAGCCGCCGCAGTATCTCAGTGCCGCACAGACCCCAAGACATATGAGATATTCCATAAAAAACTTGTATAAAGGTTTCATGCCAATGCCAAGCTTTTTCTCTTTAACATAGTCCTCCGAAAGCCCAATGGCAGTGAGCATCAAAACTCCGCCAAGTGCAATAAAGGCTCTCCCTGAAAACTCTCTGCTCTCTAAACTCAGTACCGCCTCGGAGTCATAGAATATCACTCCTGTGACAACGCCGAAAATAACGCAGAGCATTATGACAACTCCGCCGAATTTCGGCTCAGAACCGTCCTTTGCGAACCTGTCGCCTATATAAAGATCGAATTTGCCTGTTTTTATCCTGCGGAAATATGGTATGAACACCCTGCCGAGAACATATCCCAGCACCATTTCACACCCCAGTATCACCGCCTGCACGCTCCAGCTCATTTTGTCAGAGCGTTAAAAACTTCTTCAAGTTTCATTCCTCTGCTGCCCTTGAAAAGCACAGCATCGCCCTTTGAAACTATCTCCTTCAAAGCCGCCGCAAGCTCCTCTCTGCTGTCAAAGTGCCTGCAATTTTCCTTTGCAAAGCCCTTTTTCTCAGCACCCTCTATGTAGCACTTTGAATCCTCGCCAAAGCAGTAAAGCAGATCAGCCTTTGACGCCGCAACATACTCGCCCACATTTTTGTGATAAGTCTTTGAGTTCTTTCCAAGCTCCAGCATATCCCCAAGCACGCATATCCGCTTGCCCTCAGCCTGTGCCTGCGAAAGCACAGAAAGGCTCGCCTTCATTGAATCAGGTGCAGCGTTGTAGCAGTCAACTATATATGTAACTCCGTCAATAACGGTAATATTCTGTCTTAATCCCTCAGGCTTGAACTGAGCAATGCCCTCAACGATATCCTCAGGCGGTATATCCAGTGCAAGGCCCACGCAGAATGCCGCAAGAGCGTTCTTGACATTGTGCTCGCCCAAGCAGTTTATTTTAGCGGCTATCTTTCCGCCCTCATAGTTTATAGTAAAGGTTATGCCGTTGTCAGCCGTCTTAACACCGCTTGCGTAAACATCACAGTCCTTTTTGGATACAGAATAGTAGTAGACCTTTCTGTCTGAATGTGTCTGCACCCCTGCCAGCAGCTTGTCGTCACGGCAAAGTATCAGCGGAGCGTCATAAGCCGCACCGTCAAGTATCTCAAGCTTTGCCTTGAGAATGTTCTCCTGAGTGCCAAGGTTCTCGATATGTGAAATGCCGATGTTTGTTATAACAGCCACGTCAGGCTGACAGCACATAGACATTCTGGATATCTCCCCCTGATGTGACATACCCATTTCGATAACAGCCGCCTCATAGCTGCTGTCAAGACCGAAAAGCGTCTGGGGCATACCGATCTCGTTGTTGTGGTTGCCCTGAGTTTTCAGCGTTTTGTATTTCTGAGCCACCACAAGTGCTATCATGTCCTTTGTGGTAGTCTTTCCCACGCTGCCAGTTACACCAACGACCTTTACGCCAAATTTCGACCTGTAGTATCCAGCTATATCAAGCAGTGCCCTTGCAGTCGAATCAACGATTATACATCTCGCACCCTCCACAGGTCTTTCCGTAACAACAGCCGCCGCACCAAGCTCCATAGCCTTTGCAGCGAAGTTGTGACCGTCAAAGTTCTCGCCCTTGAGTGCAATGAAAAGCGAGCCTGCCTTTATAGTTCTTGTGTCAGTGGAGATATCGTCTATCTCCGTGTCCGCAGGATAACCATAGCTGCCGTGAACAGCCGAAATGATCTCCTGTAAGCTTAATTTTTCCATTTTAATTCTTATCCGCCGAAGAAACTGCGGTATCTCCTTCCCCTTATCTTATAAATATAGCTTTGCCGCAAAATCGTTTTCCAACCCTTTGCATACACAGGCGAACACTGTTCGCCCCTACATTTCTCTCTTAGAGTTATCTCTTATCTGCCCTCAGCCTCAAGCTCTTTGAGTGCGTCCGCAACGACTTCTCTCTCGTCAAAATGTATCTTCACGCCGCCTGCAAGTATCTGATAGTCTTCATGACCCTTTCCGGCAAGCACGATGATATCGTCCTTTTCCGCATGATGTATAGCCCAGTGGATAGCCTCACGTCTGTCAACGATAGTGATATAAGGCGTTGTCTTGCCCTCAAGACCTACCAAAACATCGTTTATGATATCCTGTGGGTCTTCATTTCTCGGATTATCGGAAGTAACAATAAGAAAATCCGCATGGTCAGCCGCAGCCGCAGCCATAAGACTTCTCTTTGATGCGTCCCTGTTTCCGCCGCAGCCAAAAAGGCATTTTACCTTTCCGCTTGCACTGTTCTTTATAGCCGAAAGCACGTTCACAAGTGCGTCAGGTGTGTGAGCATAATCACAGATAACAGTGAAATCTCTGCCGGTCGGAACTATCTCCGCTCTGCCTCTTACGCCCTGCATAGTGCCCAAAGCTCTGATAGTCCTGTCAACGTCAAAGCCAAGCGTTTCACAGCAGGCGATAACAGCCAGCGAGTTTGAAACGTTGAAAAGTCCAGGCATATTGAATGAAACATTGTGCTTTATCTTTCCGTCAGTGAAAACATACTTTACGCCGCTTGCCGAAAGCAGGATATCCTCCGCCCTGAAATCAGCCTTTGTGCAGCATGAATAAGTTTTCGCAGGACAGCTTATCTCTTTGAGATATCTTCTGCCGTATTCATCGTCAATGTTGATGATAGCGTTGTCAGATATGGTGAAAAGTATCTTCTTAGCCTGATAGTAGTTCTCCATAGTGCCGTGAACGTCAAGATGATCCTGCGTCAGGTTTGTGAAAACGCCCACCTTATAATGACAGCCTGACAGCCTCTTCTGCTCCAAGCCCTGTGAAGATGCCTCCATAACAACATAGTCGCACTTCTCGTCAGCCATTTTTCTGAAAAGCTCATAAAGGTCATAAGGCTCAGGAGTAGTCCTTGCAGTAGGATAAACGTCATCGCCTATCTCGTTCTGACAAGTTCCTATAAGTCCCACCTTGCAGCCGAACGAAGAAAGCACTTTCTTTATAACAGTTGTGATAGTAGTCTTTCCGTTTGTTCCCGTCACGCCGATAAGAGTAAGCTCCTTTTCAGGGTGACCGAAAAATGCCGCACACAGCAGAGGGAAAGCCTCTCTTGTGTTCTCCACGATTATCTGACAGTCAAGCCCCAGATCTCTTTCGCAGACCACCACCGAGCAGCCCTTTGCTATCATGTCCTTAGCAGCGTCATGTCCGTCAAAGGTGTTGCCCTTTATGCACACGAACATAGAGCCTGCCTTGACAGCCTTTCTTGTGTCGCTTGTGACGTCGCTTATCTCCATGTCAGGCAGGGAGGTCTTTGCAACGTCCTTTATGATATCGTATAGTTTCATAATTATCATTCCTTATCATGATTTCTTAGGCAATGTGCAGTTTTTTTTACTGTGAGCCTACCGAAGTTACCGCAAATGTTACCGACACAGCCGTTCCCATTGGAACGCTCTGTCCTGCACTCACGCTCTGATCGGACTGTGCCACCGCACCTTCCTCCTCATAGCCTGAGCCTTCTGCCGTCAAGTTAAGACCATACATATCAAGCGTAGCCTTTGCCTGCTCCTTTGTAAGTCCCTGAAGATCAGGCACTGTAACAGTCTCTTCCTTTGTTTCCGTGTCTGTATAAAGCACAACTGAACCGCCGTGCTCGATCTTTGCCGCCACAGGCGTCTGCTTGACAACAGTGTCGCCCTCGCCCTTGACCTTGACCTCAAGGCCAAGATCTTCAAGAGTCTTTGTAGCCTCTTCAACAGTGTAATACTGAACGCTCGGCACTGATACCTGCAAGTCTGCAAGCTCATCTTCATCATACTCAGGGAATATGCCCATGTAAGGGAGAACATCAGTCAGTACGTTCACGCATATAGGTGCTGCCACCTGACTTCCGTAGAATTTCTCGCCTGTCGGATGGTCAACCATAACGAGCATCACTATCTCAGGGTCGTCAGCAGGTGCGAACGCACAGTATGACGAAACATAAGTCTGACCGGTGGAGTCCTCGTCCATTTTCTGAGAAGTACCCGACTTACCGCCTATCCTGTAGCCCTTTATATAGCAGTTTGAACCCGGCTGACCCTCAACAACGCCCTCGAGTATCTCTCTCATAGATGCTGAAGTGTCCTCAGAAATGACCTGACGTCTTACCACCGTGTCCATTTTCTTTACGATATTGCCGTTTTGGTCAGTTATGCTGTTTACCACCTGCGGCGTAACAAGATATCCGCCGTTTATCGCAGCCGAATAAGCTGTTATCATTTGTATCGGAGTTACCTTGTTGGTCTGACCGAATGATGATGATGCCAGCTGAACAGGACCCATGTTGCTAAGCGGCATACTGATAGAATTTGATTCCGCAGGCAAGTCGATACCTGTCAGCTCATTGAAACCGAAAGCGTTATAATACTGGCAGAACTCCTCCGAGCCAAGTTTCATGCCTATCTGAATGAACACAGGGTTGCATGAGTTGAGCATTGCCTGAGCAAGGTTCTGTGAACCGTGGTCTGTCGTTGACCAGCAGTGGAACGTAGTGTCCTCAACCTGTATCTGTGTTCCGCAGCCAAAGGTATCATTAAGAGTGATAGCCTTTTCCTCCAGTGCAGACGCACCGGTTATTACCTTGAAAACAGAACCCGGATTGTATGTTTCCGAAACAGCCTTGTTTTTCCACTGAAGTGACCATGCGTCAAGCTGCTTTTGCTTATAATCGTCAGAATTTTCATCAAGCCCCGAAAGCTCCGCCGCCGTCTTTTCATCAGAGATAGCCGCAGGCTCGTTAGGGTCATAAGGATCAGAAGTCGCCATTGCGTATATCTGACCCGTCTTAGGATTCATGATGATACCGCAGGCTCTGTCAGTCGGCTTGTTCTCCTCGACCGCCTTTGCAAGCTCCTTTTCAAGGATATATTGGATATTAGCGTCAATGTTCAAATTAAGATCGTCGCCGTCCTGAGCGTCATAGCTCTGCTTGTATCTGTACGGTATCTCCGTGCCGTCGCTCGCTTTAGCAGTGATTATCCTTCCGTCAACGCCGCTGAGATAATCGTCATAATAAGCCTCAAGACCATATATGCCGTTGCCCTCATAGTCCGTGTGACCAAGCACAACAGACGCCAGCGTGTTCTGGGGATAAAGCCTTCTTGTTGTCGGGTCGCATCTTACGCCGTCGATACCAAGTTCCGTAAGCTTATCTTCTATAGCCGTGGAAACAGTCTTTTCCACTTCTTTTTTCAGAACGATATACTGCGTGTCAGTCTTTGTGAGTTTCTCCCTCACCGTATTGGTGTCTATCTCAAGATTAAGAGCCAAAAACTCCACAAGCTCGTCAAGGCAATCGTCCCCTGACTTTGTTGCGTCAAGACGTTTTTGATATGTAGCTTTCTTGGACGCATCGTCCTCCTTGGCTATATATCCTTTCAGTTCTTCTATCTTCTTGTCATTGTCCTCCAGCTTTTCTTTGAGCATAAGAGGGTCTGCGTAAACAGTGTAGACCGTCGCACTCTGAGAGAGGACAGTTCCGTTGGTATCATAAATAGTGCCTCTGGACGCTGAAACAGCCGTGCTCTTTAACTGCTGTGCATTTGCAAGCGACTGCCACTTTTTGCTGTCCTTTACAGACACAGAAAATATCGTGGCGACCGTATAAACAAGTATCGCAGCAACAGGCAAGCTGAGCCAGATATTCAAACGCTGTTTCATTCTGGCACTTGGTCTGTCGGTCATAAAAATCTCCCTTCACAATATCACCGTCATACATAATTTTCAATAATTTAGCACAATGCGGCAAATATCGTATTTTCACACATACAAATTAATAGAACAAGAAAGCTAAGCACAAATATCTTGTCCCTAACTTTCCCCATAATTATTTTATTCACTAAGCCCCGATATATTCCAGAACAGAGCCGAACCAGTGCTTGATCTTAACGAACACATTGTCGTCCTCAGTCTTTACAACTTTAGCGACCGGATCCGACTCCACTGTTACGTACTCTATCTGAGATTTATCCAGCTTTTTCAGCCCCAGCTCATTCTCGGCATACTCCTCGACCTTTGACATATTGGTCTTTTGAGCCAGTTCCGACTGCAAGCTGACGTTCTCTCCCTGCAACTGAGCAAGCTGTTCTTCCTGCTTTGTCTGCTCTGAGCACAGGCTCGATATCTCAACTCTTCCGTATATCATGAATCCCAGCACGAAAGCCACTAACGCACACACTGCCAAAACACCCAGTACCGACGTTTTCTTCGGCTTTGCAGCAGGATTTTTCTTATATTTTATGGCTCTCTGAGCCTCAGCCTCTTCAGCATTATCATAGGCACTGTAGTCAAATGCCAGATTATGTACCTTTGCCATTGCGGTAAAACACCTCTCACGATCCACGGGCAGCCCCGTCATTTACACATTTTTTATCTTTACACAATTTCGTCCACTCAGTCCTTGATCTTTTCGATCACCCTGAGCTTTGCACTGCGGCTCCTGTTATTGTCCGCAAGTTCCTTTTCACCAGCCTCGATAGGCTTTCTGTTCACAAGCTTTCCCCTAGGCGTTCTTCCGCATATGCACTGAGGAAAATCAGGCGGACATATACAGCCCTTGCAAAAGCTCTGAAATCTCTGCTTTACCAATCTGTCCTCCAACGAGTGGAACGTGATTATGCAAAGCCTGCCGCCCACATTAAGGCAGTCAAACGCCTTGTCAAGAGCGATATTTAGATGTTCAAGTTCCTTGTTGACTTCTATCCTTATAGCCTGAAAAGTCTTTTTGCAGGGATTTTTCTCCCTTCTTGCCTTTTGCGGAACTGCACTCTTTATTATCTCAGCAAGCTCCATAGTTGTCTCAATAGGCTTTTGTTCTCTGTATTTTACTATCTTCGAGGCGATGCTCCTTGAGAACTTCTCCTCGCCGTACTCAAAAATTATCCTCGCAAGGCTCTGATAGTCATATCCGTTCACAACGTCCTTAGCAGAAAGCCCCTCCCCCGACATTCTCATGTCAAGAGGTGCGTCATTGTGATAGGAAAATCCTCTCTCCGCATTGTCAAGTTGATAAGAGGAAACGCCCAAGTCCATAAGAATGCCGTCAGCACCGCTTATGCCGAGCCTTTCAAATATCTCGTCTATCTCAGAGTAATTTCCTCTCACAACAGTCGCAGGATACCCCGCCAACCGTTCCGCAGCAGTTTTCACCGCCTCAGGATCTCTGTCTATAGCCACAAGCCTGCCGCCCTTTTCGCCGTCAAGCCTTTTAGCGATCTCTCTCGAATGTCCTGCTCCGCCGGCAGTGCCGTCACAGTAAATGCCGTCGGGTCTAATGTTCAAGCCCTCTAAACATTCCTCAAGCAGTACGGGAACGTGGTTAAATTCCATTAAAAATCAAGTCCCTCCAGAGCCTCCATAAGCTCGTTATCATCAATGCTGCTGTTGAAATCGTCCCAGCGTTTCTTGTCCCATATCTCACATCTGTCAGATACGCCGGCCACAACGATCTCTTTCTCAAGCCCTGCCACCTCTCTCAGTGACTGCGGAACAAGTATCCTGCCCTGCTTGTCAGGCTCGACCTCGCACGCCCACGCCATAAAGCTACGCTGTAACGCTCTCGCCTTAGCCATAGGCAGACTTCTGATCTTCTCGGCTCTCTTCTCGAAATCCTCAAGGGAATAAACGAACAAACAGCCGTCTATACCTTTAGTTACAATGAACCGCTCGCCGATAAGCTCTCTGAGCTTAGTAGGAAAAGTCATTCTTCCCTTAGCGTCCATAGTCTGATTGTAAGTACCTTTGAGCAAGCACGCCTGCAAGCCGTTCACCTCCCTTGACCGAACACAGCAGTGAAATGCCACATTTGCAACACTCATCACCACTTTTTCGCACTTTTAACCACCGTACAATAATTATACACTATATTATAGAAAATTGCAACAGTAATATTTCCCAAAGTGATTTTTCGCAAGGGATTTTTCTTGGACACTTGTTCAATTCAGCAGAGATTTTAGGGGGATTTTGTAACTTTCGCCGTTTTCGTTGTCACCGACTTGTAACTTGTAAATTTATTGTTAATTTTACATCATACAATATCTTGTGGCATATAACACATTTACTTCTGTATAGAGACAATAAAAATCGCTAAAAGTTTCCTGCCCTTTATCACTGTATTGACCTTACAAAGATATTGTACCACAACATATAGTGTACGTCAATAGGTTTTTGCAAAAAAAACACAATTATTTCTTATCACCTGTAAGAAAAAGAGCGACCCATGAGGAACGGTAAAAGATAGTGTCGTAAAATGGTTAAAAATCGGTAACAATGCAGTTTGTTTATATATTTAATTATTACATACTATGATTTTGTAAATTTTTATCTTGTGGAGAGATAAGGGTAAAGAAAAGTGAGAATAGAAGGTACGGAGGGTATTTTGGGGGCAAAACCAACAAAAATAATAGTAAAATTGCACAAAACCGCAAAATAATGTGGCGAAAAAGGCTGCCTTGAGGGCGGAGATACAATATGCAGTGAAAAAGGGGACCTGAGTGAGGAATGAGCACAGCGATTTGGCGGCACAACAAACTTCCCCGAACAATCTGTAGGGGCGAACAGCGTTCGCCCGTCGAAGAAACAAACCCACGATAACAACATAGTTCGATACCTGTAAAAACTATTATATCACACCTGTAGGGGACGGCGTCCTCGACGTCCCATTCTGAGGTATAACACCGTGTTTGTCATATCTTTGATGTCGAATTATTCGTGGTACATTGCTAAATTATTCTACAATATCGAAAACTCGTCATGCAGTAAACAAAAAAAGCGAACGCACTCCCGTGCGTCCGCCCAAACTTCAGTTATTTGCAAAAGCTCTCAATATACCTGTCAATGCACTGAGCAACGATCTCAACAGCGTGCTCACGATCCTTAACATCATCAACTACAGTGTCCTTGTGCTCCAACGCCTTGTATACAGAGAAGAAATGACACATCTCATCAAAAATGTGCTTTGGAAGTTCCGAAATGTCCTTATATATGTTGTATGTAGGATCATTCATCGGTATGCAGATTATCTTCTCGTCTGCCGCTCCATTGTCAAGCATGGAAATAACGCCTATAGGATAACAGTCAACAAGCGATAACGGTGCAAGCGTCTCCGAACAAAGTACCAGTACGTCCAATGGGTCGCCATCCTCTGCATATGTCCTCGGTATAAAACCATAGTTCGCAGGATAATGCGTCGATGTGTAAAGTATCCTGTCCATTCTCAAAAGTCCCGTTGACTTGTCAAGCTCGTATTTTACCTTCGAGCCTTTCGGTATCTCTATTACCGCCGTGAACTTCTCCTTTGTTATCACCTTTGGTGAAATATCATGCCATATGTTCATGTCCATTCCTCCTTTTTTTATTCCGCCTCATACATACCCTCAGCCCTGAGGTTTTCAGGTATGTCAAAAACCGTTTCTCCGTCAGCCTCAACACATGATATGCACCCTGCGTTGTCCTCGTTTATAAGATCCCAGAGCGTCACGATATCTCCCTCGTCAACAACACTTATGCCAAGCCTGTCAAAAAGCTTTTCAAGCTTTTTCGGGTTGCGTGAGTATATCTGAAATTCCTGATAATCCGTGAAGTATATCTCCTCGTCATTCTTGTGCGAACCAAATCCGAACCTTGATACCCCGTCGTTCACAAGCACCGTGCCATAGCGTTTCATTATCGCCAGTGCCACTTCCTTTGTGCAGTTGTCAAGATAATACGTCCTGTATCCGTCCCTCTCACTGTCAGGCAGCTCAAGAAAGAAGAAAATCGGCCCTGCCAGCTTTTCTATAAATCCACAAGCAGCCTTTGCCATAACATCACAGCTCAGTATGCCCCTTATGTTTTCCCCCTGAATACAGCAGCATGACCGCAGCTTTTCAGCACCGCCTACAGAAACGCCCTGACAAAGAGTGAAATTATTCTCCATAATATCCTCCGTATCCTTTATAAGTATGATATCTTAAAAACAGTATAAACCATTTTCGCAGATATTTCAAGTATAACCTATGAATTTAAATAAAAAGTTTACGGCGGTACAGCCTTTCAGCTGTACCGCCGCATCACAAATAATATCCTTTATCTCATTAAGTATCAAATTCATCTTTTATTCTCCCTATCACTTCTTCCTGCTATACCTAAAATCGCAGTACGGTGCACCCTCAGCAATAGTTCCCGTCCTAACGAGTTTCATGTTCATCATGTCCGCCAGCACAAAATCCATTCTGCATATGTAAGCCGCCAGCTCAGGACACCCCTCGTCCTTGCAAAGCTTGCACGCCCCGCACTCGTGATAATCATACCCAAGATCATATTCATCATTTCCCGGCAGTATGTCCACCACCCAGTCGTTCTCATATAAATGCTTGTGACTGTCCTCCGACCATTTCAATCTGCCCGGCATCTTCTTAGGGTCAAGATAACTGTCCACATCACCCATTACCTTGTGAAAAAGCGTAGACGCACAAAGCCCGTCACGGAATATCTCATAATTCTCCTCCGCAGACTTCCCGGTGCTCCTGTTCATCGCAATGTAGTAACTCGCCATAATGTAAGAACTCAAAAGCTTAGACTTACCAATATCTTTCGCCCTCGCTACTATCTTCCCATGCTCCTCCTCTATCTTCTTAGCCACATCTTTAGAAAAGCCTCTCCTTTTAAGTTCCGCCTTTACCACACTGTGATAAAAGTGAAATATCATCTTCACACCAAACGTATTTTCCATATTTTTCACCTTACTATCCGTTAAACAACGCCATATCTATTCCCGATTATCCATATTGTAAATAACGCAAGCAAACCCCGCTATCACCGCAAACAGTATCGCACCTCCCATTTCGCTCTGCAACGCTGCCCCAGCAAAATAGCCTGCCACCGCCGCAAAAAACATAATAACAATAGCCGCCACAGTCCTGAATTTCTTCATAATGCTCACTCCTCCTGACTTAAACCGTCCTGACCCTTTCCAATGGACTTACAAACTCTGCTGCATCTGTATGGACCCCGCCTGCGTTTTATCTTTTTCTCCGTTTAACTTTTTTGCTATCCGCTGGCTTTACTGTTTCTTCAACAGGCACTCTGATATTTATAGTCGCCTCTACTCTATTCGGATTTTCCGCTTTCTTCTCTATCACAGGACTTCTCTTATCTATTATCTCGACCCTTCTTCCTGCGATAACAGGCCCTTTATCCCACGCTGCGTTATCATCAGGTATTTGTATCGTCAATGTCCTTTTATTCGGCAGCTTTTTTACCTTTCCGTCAGCCGAAATTTCCATTGAGATCTCCTTTTTCGTTCCGCTTATATGGTTCTTCTCCATTGAAAACGGTATGATAACATCGTCAGTTTTTTCCTGAACGCTCTCCTCCACAGGCTGAAAAAACTCCCTTTTCTGCGGCTTTTCTTCCACCTTCTGAGGTTTTTCCTCTTCCTCGTCGATATCAAGCCAAACGCTTTTCTTTGGTTTCAGAACAGGCTCGTCAGTCCATATGCTGTGGCTGAGAGCTTTGTTTTTCTTAACTATTTTCTCAACTATCTCGTCATGTACCGTCTGACCCTTAGGCTTAGACCCATTTTTTATATCTTTGTTATTCGTCATTATTTTTCACCCGTCCAAAATTTTGAATATATCACCCGTTGCCTACAAAAGCAATACACATTCAGTATATCATGCAGGTGCTGAAAAGTCAATTATACAGCCCTTTTGCGGCGGTATTTTTCAGATATGCACAAAAAAAAGCCGCACTTTTTGTACGGCTTTGAAAAATGCAAATATCAGTATTTTATTTTCAGTGTCTTGCCCGGAACGCTCACGCCGTCAGACAGTGTGATAGGCAGTTTCTGTTCCTCAGAAAATCCGATAGTTTCGCCGTCTTTAAGCTCAACGCCCTCAGAAAGCACATACTCCGATATGGAAAGCAGAAAACCGAGCAAGTCGTTAGGCTGCTTTGGTGAATCGACTATCTCCATTTCCTCATATCCGAAAAATCTCATGCCTGATGTGAAAGCACAAAGACCTGTTTTTGCAAGATACATACCGGTATAAATAAGTATAGGCATTGGATATTCGCCGTCCTTGATAGTTTCGGCGAAATTAACATAGAAGTTCTTTTCATAGACCGTTGGGTTTTTGTAGATACCGATAGCGTTATCAAGTTTCAGCAGTGAGCTTGCCACCTTTGCAAAAAGGATAGCCTGCTCAATAGCGTTAGTTTTATTCATAACTGCGAGCATAACATGAGCCTGATGCTTTGCGACCTCAGTTGCACCCTCTTTCCAGAGAATGTTATACTTTGCCGCAGCCTCCGCCTCCTTATTAGGAACAGGGTTAGGCATAAGCGAGCAAGCGACCACCATATCGCCAACCTTGAAAACCATAGCGTTATCTTTAACGTCGTCCTGTGGAACTATGTTCCAGTCCTCTTTGAGAAACTTTTTAAATCTGAGCCAATCCATATTGGCGTCTGTATAGAGCACAAATCCTGCTAAAACGTTGCCCTCTTTTTTATCGTCCTTATTTTCCTGAACGTTCTTATTTTCCTCAGCCATTTTGTTACCTCCGTGAAATTGGTTTATTTCTGTTATTATAGCACACTTAGGCAAAAATTGCAACCGCCTTTGTAAGTGAGAAATTAGGAATTAGGAATGAGGGATTATGGTATCGCCTGCGGCGATGATTTTTTTGTAGGGGCGAACAGCGTTCGCCCGTTGATTTAACACTTTTGCGACATACTGGTTGCGACCTTTGGTCGCCTGCTTGTTTTTTGTCCTTTCTTTATCGCCCTTTGCCTTAATAATTTGTATACCATGTACCTGCACAAAAACGCCGCCCTAAAAATTTCAGGGCGGCGTTGCGGTCATTATTTTTCTGTATCTGTGCTCATTTCTATCTGCTTTGTTTCAGGCTCATTGAAAGGCAGCTTTACTGTTATGGTCGTGCCTTTTTCCGGTTCGCTTTCAAGCTGTATTTCGCCGCTGTGATATGCAACTATATGCTTGACAATGGAAAGACCCAGACCTGTTCCGCCTATCTTCTTTGAACGGCTTTTATCAACTCTGTAAAAACGTTCGAAAACTCTGCTCTGATGCTCGTCGGAAATTCCAATGCCGGTGTCGCTGAACACTGCAAAAGCTTTTCCGTTTTCGATGCCGACCTTTACATTCAGACTGCCGCCCTCATGGTTATACTTTATAGCGTTATCCATAAGGTTCAAAAACAGTTCGGTGATGTAGCTCTGATTACCGTATATCTGAACATGCTCGCCCTCGACGGTCATTGTGACCTCTCGGTTGTCAGCCTTATGGCGAAGAATCTCCTCAACGTCATGAGCAATTTTCAGCAGGTCTATTTTATCAGAAAGAACGTGTTCCTGCTCTTCTATCTGTGAAAGTCGGATTATATCGTTTATAAGATACAAAAGTCTTTCGCTTTCACGATATATCATGCCGCCGTATTTTTTGACGTCCTCTTCCTTTGTGAAAATGCCGTTTTCAAGAAGTTCGCCAAAGCCTTTGATAGTAGTGAGCGGCGTTTTGAGTTCGTGGGATACGTTTGCCGAGAAGTCACGGCGTATCTGTTCGCTTTGTATCTCTTCAGTTACGTCAACAAAGAAGATTATGATGCCGAAGTCAAGAGTATTCTCGCTGTAGACCTTATTTGCAAAGGCACGGTAGAAACGGCTTTTCTCAGTGATTATTCCATTTGCAGCTCCGCTTTCCTTTGCCTCTTCAAGCAGACCTATTATCTGCTGGTCATCGGTCATATGATTAATTTTCGTGTGCTCTGTAGGGTCAAAGCTGTTGCCGAGGATTTTCAGTGCACTTTTATTTACAGAAAGCACTGTCATGTCCTCGTCAAGAAGTATCATACCCTCAACCATATTTTCAGTGATAAGTGATATTTTTTCTCTCTCTGCCTTTATTTTATTCATGTTCTTATGTATTCGTCCCATAAGAACGTCTGCATTTTTTATGATAGGTTCAAGTTCTTCATAAGGCGTTTCAAACTGACCGATATTCTCGTTTCTCAGATCAAGCTGTTTTACAAGGGAATTTATCGGCTTTATCATGCTTTCTGAAAGCTTTATGGAGATTATGGTGGTGATAAAGATTATTCCTCCTGCGAACACCACCAGCATTGGTATCACTGCAAGGAACACCCCTGCAAGGTTTTCCTTATCTGTAGAAAATCTCAGCACGCCGCCGTTATACTTTATGGCATAATAATATGTAGTATATCCAAGGGTTTTGGAAAATCTTGTGGATTCACCCTCGCCATTTGCCGTAGCCTCTTTGAACTCTTCACGGTTTGAGTGGTTTTCCATTTCGGCAGGGTCTGCCTCAGAATCGAATTTGACGTTGCCCTGTGCGTCGATAAAGGTGACACGGACGTCATAATCTATGGCTTTTTTCAGTATATCAGCCATTTCAGCTGGTTCATTATTTCCCTCTGCCACAAGCTTTGCGGCAGATTTAAGACCGTTTTTTGTGAAACGCTGATAGGAAGAATATCCAAGTGAACCAGCAACGAGAAGAAAGAACAGAACTGTACATGAAACAAGTATCGTAATGACTTTATAGAGTTTTTTCTGCATATACTGTTCCTCCTTATCTGAAAATTTGTTTTATGGCAACACCGCACAAAGATTGTGCGTCAGATGCGTAGTCAGATTTTTCGTCAGATCGCATAAAAATTCCGCAGGCATACTGTCGTATGTCAAGGGATTTTTGTGTGATATGACGGGAAATCTGCAAGCAGATGGCGTGCAAAGCCGTCAGGCGGGCTTTGTGCGGTGTTGCCTTATATCTTATAGCCTACGCCACGGACTGTTTTTATAAGATCCGTGCAGCCTGCTGCCTCAAGCTTTTGTCTGAGGGTCTTGATGTGCATATCAACAGTTCTTGTTTCACCTGCAAACTCATAGCCCCAGACCATTTCCATAAGCTTATCACGGCTCACGGCTATTGATTTATGACGCATAAGATACATCAAAAGTTCAAATTCCTTATAGGTCAAAACTACTTCCTGACCATTATAAGAGCATATACGTCTTGATGCGTCAAGAGAAACGCCCTGTTCTTCTATTACGTCAGCCTCGGCGTTCTGCTTGCCTGCACGTCTTAAAACGGCTTTTATTCTTGAAAGCAGTTCCATTACGCCGAAAGGTTTTGTTATATAATCGTCTGCACCCATTTCAAGTCCTGACACCTTATCAAGCTCGCTTGATTTTGCGGTGAGCATTATGACCGGGATATCCTGAGTGCGGCTGTCCTTTTTGAGTTTTGCAAGTATGGAATAGCCGTCCTCGTCAGGGAGCATTATATCAAGCAGCACAAGCGATGGCTCTTTGCTCCTTATCTCCTCATAAAAAGGCTTAGCCTTCGGGAAGGACTTTACCTCATAGCCGCCTGATTTCAGAGCACATGAGATAAGCTCTCTTATTCCGTCATCATCTTCAACACAATATATAAGTGCCATATAATAACCCCCTTAAGATTCCTTTGCGGGCAGTGCATATTTTTCACTGTAACGCTTGACCTGTCCGTCAAAGCCTTCGCCTGAATTTTTTAGCATCTGAACATACTCGTGGACGTCAAAGCTTTCGTCGTTTTCCTGTATAAGGCAGACCGCTATATTTGAGCAATGGTCTGAAACTCGTTCCAAATTTGTGAGCAGGTCGGAGAACACAAAGCCCATTTCTATGGTACACTCGCCTGTCTGAAGTCTTTTGACATGGCGGTTTTTAAGCTTTGTTCTAAGCTTATCAACGACTTCCTCCAGCGGTTCTACTCTTGTGGCAAGCTCCAGATCATGTTTTTCAAACGCCTCCATTGCGATATCGAGCACGTCCTTAACGGCACTGCACATTACTTTGACCTCTTCTGTTGCCTGAGGAGTGAAGTGAAGATCTTTTTCATTCTTTTCCTCTGCCACTGACACCATGTTCATGGCGTGGTCTGAGATACGCTCAAAGTCACCTATGACATGAAGTATAGTAGAAACTGACTGAGAATCCTTTGCGGAAAGGTCTTTGCTTGAAAGCTTTACAAGATATGTACCCAATCTGTCCTCATAGAGATCGACTGCCGCCTCATTGGCTGCTATCTGCTCTGCTTTCTCCTTATCGAACTTATCAACGCATATGCTCATTGCCATTGAGATGCTGTCTTTTGCTATCTCGCCCATGCGGTCGGTAAGCTCTCTGCATTTTTCAACTGCAAAAGAAGGTGACTGGAGAAATCTTTCATCAAGGAGCTTGAACTGCTCTTCGATGTTGTTTTTCTGTCCGTCGCCCTCGCCTTCCTTTATTGTAAGGTAGGCAAGCTTTTCAAGGACTTTTATAAACGGCAGAAGTACGATAGATGTTGACAGGTTGAATATAGTATGTACTATAGCTATCTCCTTTGCACCCACCACGCCGTCAACGAATGAAAATCCGATAAAGGCATTGAGCAGATAGAACACTGTCAGAAAGAGCACTGTTCCTATCATATTGAAATAGAGATGTACGACTGCCACACGCTTTGCGTTTTTGCTTGTGCCTATTGATGAGAGCAGAGCTGTTACGCAAGTTCCTATATTCTGACCGAGTATTATCGGCAATGCAGAACCAAATGTTATCGCTCCTGTTGCAGAAAGAGCCTGCAGGATTCCCACTGACGCTGAGGACGACTGAATGATAGCCGTAAGAAGTGCACCAGCCAGAACGCCCAGAATAGGGTTTTTGAACCACAGGAGGACTTCTGCGAACTCAGGCACGTCTTTAAGAGGTGCGACTGCACCGCTCATTGAGTCCATTCCGAACATGAGCACTGCAAAACCTACGAGTATAGATGCGATATCCTTTTTCTTATCGTTTTTTGAGAATGTCAGCATTGCAACGCCTATTATTGCAAGTATAGGCGAGAAAGAGGACGGCTTGAGCATTTTTATAAGAAAGCTGTCGCCGCTTATGCCTGACAGGGACAATATCCACGCCGTGACTGTTGTGCCGATATTTGCTCCCATTATAACGCCTATGGCTGAATGGAGTTTCATGATACCTGCATTTACAAAGCCCACGAGCATTACTGTTGTGGCTGACGAGGACTGGATAACTGCTGTTACGGAAAGTCCGAGCAGCATTGCTTTGATAGGGTTCGAGGTGAGCTTTTCAAAGATTTTTTCAAGCTTTCCTCCTGCGAGTTTTTCCAGCCCGTTACCCATTACATTCATTCCGTAAAGGAACATTGCAAGACCGCCTATAAGGGTCAGAACATTAAAGATAGTCATATTGACACTCCCTGAACATTATTTTACACTATTGTTACATTGTTTACAATGAACATTATACAACATAATTGTAAAATAACAAATCAGGCTGAGTAAAATCTGAGTAAAATCGCACAAAAAGAGCAAAAAGGCGGTATTTCCGCCTTTTATCGTGATATTTTACATTATTCTCTCTGTTTTATGCACGCCTGTTATGGAGAACACCACCCATTCGGCGATATTCACGGCGTGGTCACCGATACGCTCGAAATATTTTGCCACCATAAGGGTATCTATAGCTTTTTCGCCGTTTGCCTTATCGGCTGCTATCTCGTCGATTATCTTATCCTTTGTTTTTACAAAAAGTTCGTCTATTTTATCATCTGAGCTTATGACCTTCTTTGCAAGCTCCTCGTCATTGTTCACATAGGCGTCGATAGCCTCGTTCACCATTTGTGTGGCGGCTCTTGCCATTTCGCTGATATCCGTAAGATCCCAAGTCTGCTTTTTCTTTATGAGCCGGATATTAAGGTCTGCGATATCTGCTGCCTGATCGCCTACACGCTCGATATCGGTTATCATTTTTAGGGCTGCCGAAACACGTCTGAGGTCCTCGGCGAAAACAGGCTGATACTGCAAAAGCAGGTTAAGACAAATTCTTTCCACCTCACGCTCTATCTCGTTTATCTTTGAATCGAACTGCACTGTTTCACGGGCAAGCTTTGTATCCTGCTCTTCAAGAGATTTTATCGACATTGCGATTATCTGCTCTGTCATTGCTGCCATGGAAAGCAGCTTTTTATTAAGCTCGCTGAGCTTATTGTCAAAATTCGCACGCATAGATATTTCTTCCTTTCACCTATATTCCTACAGCGTTTATCCGAAACGTCCTGTGATATACTCAAGTGTTTTCTGCTCCTTAGGATTTGAGAAGATACGCTGAGTTTCGCCGAACTCGACTATCTCGCCATGGAGGAAGAAAGCTGTTTTATCGGATATACGGGTCGCCTGCTGCATATTATGGGTGACGATAACGATAGTGTAATTCTGTTTCAGCTCTGTGGCAAGCTCCTCTATTTTGATAGTGGAGATAGGGTCAAGGGCTGATGTAGGCTCGTCCATGAGGAGCACTTCAGGCTTTACGGCAAGTGCTCTGGCGATACAGATACGCTGCTGCTGACCGCCTGACATACCGAGGGCGGACTTTTTAAGTCTGTCCTTGGTTTCGTCCCACACTGACGCCTGACGGAGAGTTGTTTCAACTATTTCGTCAAGGTCGGCTTTTTTCTTTATGCCGTGAGTTCTTGGGCCGTATGCGATATTATCGTAAATAGACATTGGGAAGAGGTTAGGTTTCTGGAAAACCATTCCCACACGTTTTCTAAGCTCGGTTATTTCCATATCCTTATAGATATTTTCACCGTCGAGGGTAAAATCGCCTGTTATCCTACAGCCCTCCACAAGGTCGTTCATACGGTTGAGGGATTTAAGAAGAGTGGATTTTCCGCAGCCTGAAGGGCCTATGAATGCGGTTATCTCCTTTTCGGCTATGGACAAGTTTATATTTTTGAGAGCCTGAAAATCTCCGTAAAAGAGATCGCAGTTTTTTACCTGCAATTTTGGCTGTGTCATTTATCAGTTTCCTCCTTTGGAAAGCTTTCCTGCAACAAGGGACGCAAGTCCGTTAAGAAGAAGTACAACTGCCAGCAGTACGACGGCGGTGGCACTTGCCTCGTTCATATAAAGTCCCTCGTTGGAAAGTGAATACATATGGATAGAAAGGGTACGTCCTGAGTCTGTAAGGCCTGCATACTTGGCGATAGTTCCTGCAGTATAGATAAGGGCGGCGGTCTCGCCGAAAATCCTTCCCATTGCAAGGATAACGCCTGAGAGGATACCGCTTATGGCAGGAGGCAGAACGATAACGAAGATAGTTCTGAGCTTTCCTGCACCAAGTCCGTAGCTGCCCTCACGAAAACTGTCATCGACAGATTTGAGAGCCTCTTCGGTAGAACGTATTATCAGCGGCAGCACCATTATTGCCAATGTACACGCACCTGAAAGCATGGAGAGTTTCCAGTTAAGGGCGAGCACGAAGAACATATTTCCGAAAAGTCCGTAGACTATTGACGGGATACCTGAAAGAGTTTCGGTAGTAAGTCTTATGACTCTGACGAATTTGTTGCCTTTCTTTGCATACTCAACAAGATATATTGCACAGAATATGCCAAGAGGTGCGGCTATGACAAGCGACACCAGCAGCATTTCAAAGGTGTTCACGATAGCAGGGAGCATTGACACGTTCTCGGTGGTATAGGTCTTAGCGAAAAGGGACGGTTTCAGATAAGGCACGCCCTTTATTACCACATAGCCCACGATGAGAACAAACACGCTTATGGTGAGCACGACTGCTATTTTGGTGAGGATATTAAACACCAATGACAAGGGGTGAGTTTTATAGGTTTTCATTCTGTCAGACATTTTTATCACCCTTTATCCTTTCTGTTTGTGATAAGGTTAAAGCAAAGGTTCAAAAGAAGAATGAACACGAAAAGCACAACGCCTGTTCCGATAAGGGCGTCATAGTGAAGTCCTTCGGCATAGCTCATCTCGATAACGATATTGCCTGTAAGGGTACGGACACTGTCGAGGAGTGAGTGAGGAATGATAGTGGAGTTTCCTGCTATCATGATGACTGCCATTGTTTCGCCTATGGCTCTGCCCACTGCGAGGATAACGCTTGCAAGTATTCCTGACTTTGCGGCAGGGAAAACAACTGTTGCCACTGCTCTTTCATGGGTCGCACCAAGGGCGACTGCACCCTCGTAATAGCTGTCAGGCACGGCTTTAAGTGCACTTACGCTCATGCCCACGATAGTAGGGAGTATCATGATACCTAAGATAATGGAAACTGTGAGCACGCTGTTTCCTGTGCCGCCAAAGACATTTCTTATTATAGGGACTACCACCACCATGCCGAAAAAGCCGTAGACGATAGAAGGTATGCCTGCCAGAAGATTTATTGGAGGCATGAGCCATTTGAAAAGCTTTTTAGGGCAGAACTTTGCCATAAAAACAGCTGTGAGAAGTCCTATAGGCTCGCCTATTATGATAGCTCCTGCGGTACAGTAGAGCGAGCCTACTATCATAGGGAAGATACCGTATGATGCAGGGACGTTTCTTGGGCTCCAGTCTGTGCCGAAGAGAAAGTTTCCAACGCCTATTTTCGCTATTGCAGGACAGCCCTTTGCGAACATGAATATACATATCACTATTACTGCTGCCACTGAAATGCAGGCACAAAGGAAAAACAGTGCTTTCATTGCTTTTTCAAGCAGGTGCGGACTTTGCTTTGCCGCAGTTTTTTTGGCAGTTGTATTTGTGCCAGCTGCTGCCGCTGTGTTTTCCGTCAACGTAATTATCACCTCTGAAAATTTATCACTTATATTGCTCAGACAAACGGGCGACTTATAGCCGCCCATATTTTTTATTGGTCTTTTACTACAGCAATTTATTTGCTTTCGTCAGACCATGTTGTCTTTGTGCCTGTATAGATAGCCTTGATATCGTCCATGGAGATATCGTCTACTGAGTTATCCTTATTTACGATAACTGCGATAGCGTCCTGAGCGATAGTAACGGATTTTATACCCTGTGAAAGCTCATCGTCGGAGATATCTCTTGACGCCATACCGATATCAGATGTGCCGTTGATAGCGTCCTTGATACCTGTGGAAGAGTCAGACTGCTGGACGTCTACGGTTACGTTTGTGTTTACTTTCTGATAAGACTCGGCGAGCTTTTCCATAACCGGTGTTACTGATGATGAACCGCTTACCACTACCTTGCCTGAGGCGTTGTTTGAGGAGAACGCTGCGGCACTTTTATCTATCTTGATATAGCCTGCACCCTCGATAACGTCCTGACCCTCGGAGCTGAGGATATAGTTCTCAAAGTCCTGAGCGGCGTCTGAAAGGCCGTCCTTAACTGCGATATTGAAAGGTCTTACTATTTTATAGTCGCCGCTTTCGATAGTTGCTGTGGAAGGTTCAACGCCCTCTACTTTAAGAGCCTTTACGGTATCGTTAAGTGAGCCGAATGAGATATAGCCGATAGCGTTTTTATCTCCTGAAACCTGTGTGAGAACAACGTCTGTTGACTTACAGATAAGGGCGTCTTTCTTTGTGTTATCGGTCTTATTGCCGTTTGAATCTTTTTCCTCGATACCGGTCAGCTCGATAAACGCACCTCTTGTTCCTGAGCCGTCCTCACGGGAGATAACGGTTATCTTATCTGAACTGCCTCCGCAGCTTGCGAGCATTGCTGCGGCAAGTGCCACTGATGTAAATACTGCTGCCAGTTTTGATGTTCTTGTTTTCATAAAATAATACCTCTTTCTTAATTTGCACCTTTTCTTTCTGCACCCTGTGTGCAGGCCCTCATGTTATCTTTATTCAGGTGATATACTTATGATACATCAGCAATGTAAAATCGGTAACCGCTGTCAGGTAAAGCCATTGTAAGATGTTTGCAAAGAAATTTACAAACGAAAAAGGACTTTACGATGCGATGCACATTGTAAAGTCCCTTTTGGCAATTAAACAGGCAATAAAAAAATGCGTTTCCGAAATGGAAACGCATTTTGTAAGATCGTTTTTTTATCAATAGCTCTGTACGATAACTACTGAGCCGTCAGCCTTATTATATGCTGCACTATAGCCGTGGCCGTCCTCTGTAAAGAAGTAATAATAGAGGTAGCCGCTGTCCTCAGTTCTGTATTCATATGAAGAAACCTTGCCGCTTATCTGGGCTGTGATAGCGGAGATAGCCGCTGCGGAGTCACCGCTCTCGGCAGAAGTTGTAGTCGTTGTAGTTGTAGTAGACTCATCAGGTTTCTGCTCTGTTGTGGTAGTTGTTTCTGTAGAAGTTTCTGTTTCTGAGGCAGTTGTGGTAGTAGTTGTAGTTGTTTCTGAATCAGGAGCAGATGTTTCGGCAGGAGTTTCGGAACTTTCGTCCTTTGGCTCGTCTGCTGTACTTGCGTCAACGTCAACGCTTGGAGCTGTGCTTTCGGTATCGACGAAAACGCCTGATTGACTTTCTTTCTCTGCGGCAACTGTCGTTCTTGGCTTTGTAGTAGTTGTGGTCTTATTATTTGAGCCGCCAAAGCCGAAGATCTTATAGCCTGCGACAATAGCAAGCACTACTATAATAAGTATACCCACTGTGATAGCGGCGGTGAGGGCAAAGAGTTTCTTTCTTGAGGACTCGTCGTCATCATCGTCCTCGTCCTCATAGTCGCTGTCGTCGCTGAAGTCGCCATAGCTATTGTCATTATAGCTATCATAATTATCGGCGTACTCAACGTCGTCATTTGTAGGTGCGGCGAACTGCTCGGCGTTATCAGCCTGAGGTTTCGGCACAGAAAATGCTCTTGTTTTCTCCTCATAGTCCTGAGCCTCTTGCTTTGTAAAGACTCTGGTTCTATCTGCATCGTCGGCAGAGGTGAAGTTCTGCTCATTCGGGCTGCCATCATCAGCGACCGGGTCGCTTTCATCAATCAGAAGATTATGGCAATACTTACAGAGTATAGCCTCTTCGGATATTTCCTTATGGCAATAAGGACATTCCTTGGTTTTCATTATAATTTCCTCCTACACAGTATTTGTTAATATAATGATATCACAAATGCCTTCAAAAATCAACAGGTTTCACCAAAATATCATCAATTTATACCAATCTTTTAAAATTTTCGATTTTTGGGGTGTGAAATTTTATCATTTTGGAAGTAAGAGGGGCTATCCGGGCATGATTTTTGTGGATTAATGATATTTTCTGATATTTATGGCATGATATAATTGTGCAGGTATACAAAGTGATAAAAAACCTATTGACAAAACAGGCATTGGGTAGTATAATAATTAAGCTGTCTGATGACGCAGACAAATGTTTCACAGAAACATCCGTGAAACTCAAGGCACACAAAGCTTGGAACTTTTCCGTGGCTGGAGATATTTCCCCACCGTGTGCAACGTCAACTACGAGGCGTAACTCAGTTTGGTAGAGTGCTTGGTTTGGGACCAAGATGCCGCAGGTTCAAGTCCTGTCGCCTCGACCACCTTTATTAAAAAATTGAAAACAAAATACAAAACGCTTGACAAGTGGTCGGAAATATGATATAATAGATATCGTCAGTTCGACAGTCAAGCAAAACAAGCTGGTGTAGCTCAGTTGGTAGAGCAGCTGATTTGTAATCAGCAGGTCGGGGGTTCGAGTCCGTCCACCAGCTCCATTATTTTGTTTTCAATCATATGGGAGAATTCCCGAGTGGCCAAAGGGGGCAGACTGTAAATCTGTTGCTTCTAGCTTCGGTGGTTCGAATCCACCTTCTCCCACCAAAAAGCTCGCATTTTTATGCGGGCTTTTTTTGTTTTATTGACAAATTCAGGGGGCGTATGATATGATAAGGGAAAATCAGGTGGTGGCAAAGTTATGAGAAGATATGCTGCGGCACTTTTGGCGGCGATTATTTTCACGCTTACACTTGCAGGCTGCTCGTCGGGATATGACACTGAGGACTTTATTGGCAAGACTTCGGCGGAGATATTAGACGAGAACGGGGATTTTGACTGCGTTATCGGCGAGGCGGAGGAAGATGGTCTATACAGAAACAGCAAGTGCGGATACACCATAAAGGAAAAGAAAACGGGGTTTTTAGGCTCGTCGGACGAGGTTTTATTTTTCATATGCTTTGATGAAAACGGCGTTGCGACAAGTTGTGCAGAAGGTGTTCGGCCTGGGGGATAAGGATATTTTTGAGGATGATGATTTAAAATAACTTGAGGATATCGGGGATTTGGCATATATGGGGTTTATAAATGGAAAGAGCACGCTTGTGGAGCTTGCTCTTTTTTGTTATGTGCTTTGGCAGGGTCTTGAAAGGTGAAAGATAGGTGAAAAGTCAAGGCGGGCTATTGACACGGTGTCAGAATTGTGGTATAATGAGTGCAAATGATATTCTGACGTGGTGTCAGAATAGAGCGTGGGAGGTAAAAAAATGCCGAAGGGGTCGCAGGAGCTGACTAATGCCAGAAAGGACGAGATAATAAACGCTTGCGAAAAGCTTTATCAGACAATGAATTTCAGGGACATTACCATAAAAGAGATCGGTAACGCAACGTCTTTTACGAGGACATCGGTATACAACTATTTTCACACCAAGGAGGAGATCTTTCTCGCTCTTATGCAGAGGGAATATGAACTTTGGACGGGGAAACTGAAAAAGCTCCGTGAGGAAAATGATGTCATGAACAAGGGGACGTTTGCTCACGAGCTTGCTTTTTCGCTTTCTCAGCGTGGGACGCTTTTAAAGCTGCTTTCCATGAACCACTATGACATGGAGGAGCACAGCCGAATGGAGAGGCTGGTGGAATTCAAGGTGGCGTATGGGCAGGCTTTGGAGGAGGTACGCCTATGTCTTGTGCACTTCTTCCCTGACATGACGGAGGGGGATATACACGATTTTATATACTCGTTCTTCCCTTTTATGTTCGGCATTTATCCTTACACCTCTGTGACTGACAAACAACGTGAGGCCATGGAACTGGCGGGGGTGAAATACTCCTTTCCTACGGCTTACGAGATAACCATTGCGGAAGTGAAAAGACTTTTGGGGATTTGACAAAGGAGGCAGAATAATGGAATACGCAAAGCTTGGAAACACGAACATTACAGTATCGAAGCTGTGCATAGGCTGCATGAGTTTCGGCAAGGCAGGCACTATGCATGACTGGACCCTTGACGAGGGTGAGAGTGAGAAGGTCATTTCCCACGCTCTTGATCTTGGGATAAACTTTTTCGACACTGCAAACTGCTACTCGCAGGGCACGAGCGAAGAATATTTAGGCAAGGCACTGAAAACGCTAACACAGAGGGACAAGGTGGTAATTGCCTCAAAGGTATACTTCAACGAGGGCAGGCTATCCAAAGCTGCTATAGAACGTGAGATTGACGGCACGCTCAAAAGGCTGGGCACTGACTATCTTGACCTTTACATCATTCACCGCTTTGACTATGACACGCCTATAGAGGAAACAATGGAGGCTCTTGACGGGCTTGTTAAGAGCGGAAAGGTAAGGGCACTTGGTGCGTCTGCGATGTATGGTTATCAATTCCACAATATGCAGATAGCGGCGAGGGACAATGGCTGGACGCAGTTTTCGACTATGGAAAACCACTACAATCTGCTTTACAGAGAGGATGAAAAGGAACTTATACCGATATGCAGGCAGATGAACGTTTCGCTCATGCCATACAGTCCTCTTGCGGCAGGGCATCTCGCAAGGCCACAATGGCGTTCTGATTCGCTCAGGAGCAAGACCGACCGTGTTGCCATGGGCAAATATGACCGCATGGAAAAGTATGACGAGCAGATAGTAAAGCGTGTGGCAGAGGTCGCTGAAAAGCACGGCTGCAAAATGTCGCAGGTGGCTATTGCATGGCAATGGGCAAAGGGCGTTTGTGCACCGATAATAGGAGCGACAAAGACGAGATATCTTGACGACGCCGCAGGTGCATTTAATGTAAAGCTCACAAATGAAGATATAGCTTATTTGGAGGAGCTTTATGTTCCGCACTACACAGTGGGAGCGATAGACAAAAACCCGCCGCAGAACGTTGTTCTGCTTGACGAGAAGAAATAAATTTTAGGAGGAATCCACAATGAAAAAAGATTTTGGTAAGAACCCTTGGTTTTATCCACTGCCTGTTCTTATTGTAGGCACATATGACAAGAACGGAAATGCAGACGCTATGAACGCTGCATGGGGCGGTCTTTACGGTGCTGACATGGTGGAGCTTTGCCTTAGCGAGAGCCACAAGACCACAAAGAACATCAAGGAGAAAAAGGCTTTCACGGTAAGCTTTGCCGACGCTGCTAACTTGAAGGCTTGCGATTATGTTGGTATAGTATCTGCAAACAGCACTGCTGACAAAATGGCAAAGTCAGGTCTTACAACAGAAAAGAGCCGCTTTGTTGATGCACCTGTTATCAACGAACTTCCTGTTGTTCTGGAATGTGAGCTTGTTAGATTCACAGAAGAGGGCAACGTTCTTGGCAGGATAGTAAACATTGCTGCTGACGAAAGCGTTCTTGACGACAAGGGCAACATTGATCTCACAAAGTTCAGACCTATAACATACGAGCCTGTAAATCACGGCTATTATGTTGTTGGCGAAAAGGTAGGTCAGGCATTCAGCGACGGAAACGCACTGAAATAATATGACGGTAAAAAAAGGCACGCTCCTTCTGGGGCGTGTTTTTTTGTATGACCTGTTTCGGTTGAAAATTTCACAAATACACTATATAATAAAGGAGTAGTTTTGAAAAAGGGGGTGTAGCTATGACCTTACAGCAGCTTAAATATGTGGTGGCGACGGCTGAAAAGGGCACTGTCAGCGAGGCTGCACAGTCGCTTTTTATCTCACAGCCTAGTCTTACAAACGCTATCCGTGAGCTTGAAAAAGAAATGAACATCACCATATTCATACGCACCAACAAGGGCATAACGGTATCGAAAGACGGCGAGGTCTTTTTGGGATATGCAAGGCAGGTGCTTGAACAGGCAAGTTTGCTTGAAGAGAAATACTGCGGAAAGAATCACGGAAAGAGGCAATTCTGTGTATCAACGCAGCATTACTCCTTTGCGGTGAACGCTTTTGTTGACCTTATAAAGCAGTTTGGCGGAGATGAATATGATTTCAGTATCCGTGAGACCCAGACCCACGAAATAATCGAGGACGTGGCGAGAATGAAGAGCGAACTTGGGATACTTTATCTCAACGATTTCAACGAGCCTGTGCTCTCAAAGGAGATAAAGGCGAAAGAACTGAAATTCACGGAGCTTTTTTCGGCAAAGCCACACGTTTTTGTAGGGTCTGCAAATCCGCTGGCGAAGAAAAAGTCGGTAACACTTGAGGACTTACAGGCTTACCCTTATTTGTCCTTTGAGCAGGGAGAGTACAACTCTTTTTACTACTCGGAGGAGATACTAAGCACTATAAGACGCCGCAAAAATATCCGTGTTCGTGACCGTGCGACGCTTTTTAATCTTCTTATCGGTCTTAACGGTTACACTATTTGCAGCGGCGTTATTGACGAAGATCTTAATGGCAGCGACATTGTGGCTGTGCCTCTTGAGGCGGAAAGCTCCATGCGGATAGGTATTCTGACGCACAAAAAAGTGCTTTCCAATCCACTGACGGAATTTTATATCGGTGCACTGAAAAAATACATAGGCGAAGGCTCACAGTTGACAACCTGAGAAATATGTGATATCATTAAAACATACAAAGCCTATAGGAATTATGCATAAAGGAGAATTTTCATGACAGAGCTTACAAAGCTTGAGCAGAATATAACTGATACTATAAAGGAGTCGCAGATAAAGCTGGGGTTTACGCCTAATGCGGTGACACTTTTCTATCCTCTTGATTCTCTTAACGCAATAACGGGAGGAGAACTCACGGCGGAGGAAATGATAAGAGCCATAGGCGAATACAAGAGCGAGATACTTTCCTGCACAGCCAGTCTTGCACAGGACGGCAGGATAGCTGTTACGGTATCGGAGGAGAGCGTGAGAGCCATTGACGAAAAGGTGGAGGCGAGTCCGTTTCTTGTTGAATTTATCGGTGCGGTAAAAGAGGGGTGCTCTCTTGAACGTGCGGCGGAGATATTCAGAAAATACAATGACAATGCGGTAATAACTGCTGCACCTGATGATGAATTTGACCTGCTCGCATATTTTCCTGACGGAAAGCCTGACGGCTGCCAATACTGTTTACAGGACGACTTGGGCGGCATAACATATCACAGGTTCACTAAGCTGGACTATGACGCACTTTATCCTGAAAAGACAGGAGATAGCACAGAGAAATGAAAAATTTCACCTGCATAAGCATAAATCACAAGCTTTGCGGACAGTCTTTTCGCAGCCTTTTCACATTTGACAGCAGTCAGTGTGAAAAGCTGCTTTTTGACGTAAAGGACCTTTCGCCTGTACTCATTTGCACCTGCAACAGGACGGAGCTTTACTTCTGCGGAACGCCTGAGGAGGGCATAAGGCTGCTTTGCAGTCACAGCGGAGTGGAGGTCGCACAGTTAAAACGCAAAGTCATGATATTCACCGGTCGAACTGCTATAAAAAGGCTTTACAGTGTTGCCTGCGGTATAGAATCCCTTGTTATCGGGGAGGACGAGATACTGGGTCAGCTCCGCCGTGCATATGATTTTTCTAGGGAGCGGATAGTGCTTTCTTCTGATGTGCACATGATCTTTCAGGGGGCTATCGCTTGTGCGAAGAAGATAAAGACGCAGACAGAGCTGTCAAAGACGTCTGTTTCAACGGCTACTCTTGCAGCGAAAGAGGCTGCACACTACAAAGATGATGTAAAGGTAATGCTTTTGGGAGCGAGCGGTGAGATAGGTTCGCTGGTCTTGAAAAATCTTCTTTCATATAAAAACGTAACGGTGCTTGCAACGGCACGTTCTCACAAGAACGCTCTTGAATATATTTCAGACGACCCTAAGCTTGAACTTATACCCTATGAAAAGAGATATCAACGCATTGGCGAATGTGACTGCATAATTTCGGCGACGTCAAGTCCGCACTACACTATCACGGCGGATATGCTTGAAATGCTTGCGGACAGGCTTTTTATTGATCTTGCCGTGCCGAGGGATATCGACCCTGCGGTGAAAAGGCTCACGGGGGCAAGGCTTATTGACATGGACTTTTTTACGGAGCTTGCGAAAGAGAACAATGCACGAAAGCTTGACAGTGTGGAGCGGTCGAAACTTATCATAGACGAGGAAACCGACGAGCTTGAAAAGCAGCTTATGTTCCATGATTTTCTTCCGCAGTTCGAGGGGCTTGACAAGAGGCTTAGTGAGGTTTCGGCAAAGGAGCTTTTTTTCAGGCTAAAGTCGGAACTTGACTCACAGGCTTTCAGCAAAGTGATAGATATAATAAAAGAATACGGAGAATTATGATGCCTTACTTTCCTTTTTTTGCGAACATTAAGAATATGCCATGCCTTGTGGTAGGTGGCGGACAGGTGGCTTTGAGAAAGATCGAAAAGCTGCTGGACTTTTCGCCGCTGATAACGGTGGTGGCGTTAAAGGCCTGCGATGAGATAAAGGAACTTTTTCAGCGTGGGGAGATAGTGCTTGAAGAGCGTGCTTTTGAGGATAGCGATATAGGCGGCAAGGCATTTGTTATAACTGCCACAGGGGACAGCGGTGTAAACAGGCACATTTCACAGCTTTGCAAACAGCGGCACATTCCATGCAATGCGGTCGATGACCCTGACAGCTGCACGTTCTTCTTCCCTGCTCTTGTGACGGAGGGGGATGTTTGCATAGGGATATCAACGGGCGGAAAAAGCCCTACGCTTGCGTCGCATCTGAGAAAGTCTATACAGTCCCAAACTGAGGGCAGGCTTGGGGATATATGCGAGGTCATGGGGACAGTTCGTGACTATGCACTTGAAAACATACCTACGGAGCAGGCGAGGAAAAAGGCTATGGCAGGGGTGCTGAAAAAATGTCTTGAAAGCAGTCAGCTGCCAACAGAAGAACAGCTTATGGAAATGATAAAGGAGCAGAAATGAAACTGAGAGCAGGCACAAGAAAAAGTCCACTTGCAATGGCTCAGACCATGATGATACTTAATATGATAAAGGCGGCTTTTCCTGAATGTGATGTTGAGATAGTCACTTTCACCACAAAAGGCGACAGGCAGCTTGACCGACCTCTTGACAAGATAGGCGGCAAGGGCGTTTTTGTCACGGAGATAGAGCAGGCTTTGCAAAGTGGAGAGATAGACTTTGCGGTACACAGTGCAAAAGATCTGCCTGTTGTGCTGAGCGAGGGGCTGGAGATATCGGGGGTTTCCCCTCGTGGGAACTATCGTGATATGCTTGTGACGAAAAAGGGCGTTTCGTTCGGCACTTCTGACGTTTTTACTGTAGGAACAGGAAGTCAGCGTAGGCGTGGGGGCTTTGCAAAGCTTTATCCTAACGCAAAGTTTGCGGACATAAGGGGAAACGTTGGGACACGGCTCAAAAAGCTTTCCGATGGACTTTATGACGGGATAATACTTTGTGCGGCAGGCACGGAGCGTTTAGGGCTTTCACTTGAAGAGTATGAAGTGAAAGAGTTTGAGCCTTGGGAGCTTTTGCCTGCACCATGTCAGGCGATAATCGCTGTGGAATGTGCAAAGGGCAGCAAGGCGGCTGATATCATTTCTCGTATTTCACATGAGAAAACGATGCTCAGGTTTCAGGCTGAGCGTGAAGTCATAAAAGTTCTTGGTGCAGACTGCACAGTGCCTGTGGGGGCATACAGTGAGATAAAGGGTGACAGGATAGAGCTTGCCATTTCGGACGGTCAGGGGCATTTTTCAAAGGGCTGCGGTGATACCCACAGAATATCTGAACTTGTTAAGGAGCTGACTGAAAAGCTATGAGCGGCAGAGTTATAATAGCAGGAGCAGGCTGCGGAGATTATGACCTTATTACAATGAGGGGTCACGAGGCCATAAAAAGCTGTGACGTTGTGATATATGACAGCCTTATCGACAGCCGTTTGCTTGACTTTTGCAAGGACGGTGCGGAGAAAATATGCGTTGGAAAGCGTGCAGGCAGGCACAGTTCCACGCAGGAGGAGATAAACGCACTTCTTGTGGAGAAAGCAGGCGAGGGCGGCGTTGTTCTCAGGCTCAAGGGCGGCGACCCTTTTGTATTTGGCAGAGGGGGCGAGGAGATAACCGCACTGATGGCGGCAGGGATACCATACAGTCTTATCCCCGGGGTGACTTCGTCTGTGGCAGTGCCTGAGTTAGCAGGGATACCGGTGAGCCACAGGGGGCTTTCAAGGAGCTTTCATGTTATAACAGGTCATACGGCGGACGATCTTTTGCCTGAACATTTTGAAAGCTATGCAAAATGCGGCGGAACGCTTATTTTTCTTATGGGACTGAGAAATCTATCAGAGATAGCAGGCAGGCTCATTGAAAACGGCATGGGCGAAAATACTCCTGCGGCGGTGATATCAAAGGGTGCTACACCTGAGCAGAGGGCTGTAAAAGGCTGTCTTGGCGACATTGCCGAAAAGGTGGAGCGAGAGGGTTTGCCTGCACCTGCGGTGATAATAGTTGGTGAAACGGCAGGGCTTGACTTTTCGCCTACGTTTTTGCCGCCTTTATATGGAGTTTCTGTGGCGGTGACGGCTACTTCGGGGCTTTCAAAAAGACTTATAAAGGCTTTCAACGCTCTTGGTGCATACGCTCACCGCTGCGGCGGATTTGAGCTTAGGGAGCGACATGACGAGGTCACGGAAAAAGCTTTTTCACGGCTTGGGGAGGGCTTTTACAGTCACGTTGCGGTGACAAGTCCTAACGGGGCGGACATTTTCCTGAAAAGGCTCAGGGAAAGCCGCATAGACCTTAGAAAACTCAGCGGAACGAAACTTGCGGTCATTGGCAGAGGCACTGGAGAAAGGCTTGAAAGGGCTGGGCTTTATGCAGATATTATGCCCAAAGAGTTCAACAGCGTTTCTCTTGGAAAGCTGCTTTCTGAAGCCCTTGGGGCTGAGGACAGGCTGCTCATAGTGCGTTCATCTGAGGGTTCGGAAGAGCTTGTCAAGCCGCTTGAACAAAATGGACTGAGGTTTGACGATGTTCACATTTACGAGCCTGTTTACGGCAGCGGTGAGGAAGTCGCTGACGACTACGCTGTATTTGCCAGTGCAGGAGGAGTGAGGAGCTTTTTTGAGGGCGGCGGAAAGCTGTCGGGAGATACAAAGTGTCTTGCCATTGGTGATGTGACTGCGGCGGAGCTTGAAAAACACGGTATAAAAGGACCTTTGCTGCCTTTGGAAAGCACGGCAAAGGGGATAATCGAAAGGATACTTTCGGATAAAAGATAAGCGAGAGGAAGATAAAAATGCGAAGATTCAGAAGATTAAGGACGAGTCCTGCAATGAGAAGAATGGTTCGTGAAACAAGGTTAAATGCGGCAGACTTTATCTACCCGATCTTTGTGGCAGAGGGCAAGGACATTATGAGGTCTGTTGACTCTATGCCCACGGTTTATCAGTATTCTGTGGATAACTTAGAGCAGATACTGCCGCAGATCGCAGACAGCGGCATATCGGGTCTGCTTATTTTCGGCGTGCCTGCAAAAAAGGACGAGCTTGCCACGGAGGCTTACAATGACAACGGTGTTACGCAGCAGGCAATAAGATACATCAAGGAACACTATCCTAATATGCTCGTTATTGCGGACGTATGCCTTTGCGAATACACCAGTCACGGTCACTGCGGAGTTGTTGACGGGGACAAGATACTCAATGACAAGACGCTCCCGCTGCTTTGCAAAATGGCGGTGAGCCTTGCAAAGGCCGGTGCGGACATTATCGCACCTTCCGACATGATGGACGGCAGAGTTGCGGCGATAAGGGCTGCACTTGATGAGAACGCTCTCAGTGATATCCCCATAATGTCATACAGTGCGAAATTTGCGTCGGGATATTACTCGCCATTCCGTGACGCCGCAGAGTCTACGCCTTGTTTTGGTGACAGAAAGTCTTATCAGATGGACATTTGCAACGGCAGAGAGGCTTTGCGTGAGATAGAGGACGACATTGAAGAGGGTGCTGACATTGTTATGGTAAAGCCTGCTCTTTGCTATCTTGACATACTCAGGGCGGCAAGGGACAGATATGATCTGCCTATTGCGGCATACAACGTGAGCGGTGAGTTCTCGATGGTCAAGGCTGCGGCTCAGCTTGGCTGGATAGACGAAAAGCGTATCGTTCTTGAAAATCTCACTGCTATAAAGCGTGCAGGGGCGGACATCATCATAACTTATCACGCTCTTGACGCCGCAGAGTGGATAAAGGAGGACAACTGACATGAACACTGCTAAGTCTGAACAGCTTTACAAAACTGCCTGCGGTTTTATGCCGGGAGGAGTGAACAGTCCTGTGAGAGCCTGCAAGGCGGTGGGCACTGTTCCGCTTTTTATCGACCATGCAAAGGGGTCAAGGATATGGGACGAGGACGGCAACGAGTTCATTGATTATGTATGCTCATGGGGACCGAACATTCTTGGTCACTGCTGTGAGCCTGTGATAAATGCGGTGAAAGCTGCCTGCGAAAAGGGGCTTACCTTCGGTGCTTGCCACAAGGGCGAGATAACCTTGGCTGAGCTTATAAAAAAGCACTTTCCGTCTATGGAAATGCTCAGGCTCGTGAACTCCGGCACTGAGGCTGTTATGAGTGCAATAAGGGCAGCGAGAGGATATACAGGCAGGGACAAGATAATAAAATTCGAGGGCTGTTATCACGGTCACTCGGACGGACTGCTTGTAAAGGCAGGTTCGGGACTTATGACACAGTCTATCCCGTCGGGTGCAGGCGTGACAGAGGGCTGCACAAGGGACACTCTTCTTGCAAAATACAATGACACGGCGTCGGTAGAAAAGCTTTTTGAGGAATACGGCAGCGAGATAGCCGCACTTATCGTTGAGCCATGTGCGGCGAACATGGGCGTTGTTCCGCCTGAGAAGGGTTTTCTTGAATTTCTCAGGGAGATAACGAAAAAGCACGGAACTGTGCTTATATTTGACGAAGTGATAACAGGATTCAGGCTTTCAGAGGGGGGAGCGTCAAAGTATTTTGGCGTTACACCTGACATGACAACACTTGGCAAGATAGTGGGCGGCGGAATGCCTCTTGCCTGCTATGGCGGAAAGCTTGAGATAATGCAGTGCGTCGCACCACTTGGCTCGGTATATCAGGCAGGAACGCTGTCGGGAAATCCATGTGCGGTAGCGGCAGGAATTGAAACTATCAGGCAGATAGAGAGCATACCGAACTTTTACGGGGAGCTTGACAGAAAGTCGGCAATGATAGAGAACGCCATAAGGAAAAAAGGGCTGAACGTGAACCGCTGCGGCTCGCTCATGACGGTATTTTTCACTGACAAAATGGTAAAAAGCTATGATGAGGCGAGGGGCTGCGACACGGAAGGCTACGGCGATTATTACCGTCATATGCTGCAAAGCGGCATTTACACTGCACCGTCGCAATTCGAGGCGATGTTCGTTTCATACGCTCACACTGACGAGGACATAGCAAAGACTATTGAGGCGATAGAGTCTTACAGATAACAAAACGGAACTGTTCAAATCAAGCTGAACAGTTCCGCTTTTTTTATTCCATATATGTAGGGGCGAACAGTGTTCGCCCGTTTTGTTTGCCTGACAAACTCATGATATCCACGCAATTTTTGGCTCAATATTCCCAAATGCGGCTTTCAACATAAGTTTGCGAGAAAATCAGGCGGGCGAACGCTGTTCGCCCCTACGATGTAACAGTGCAAAAATTTATGGAAAACAGACAAATGCTAAACGGGACGTCGTATTTCTGCAAAGCAGAAATTGCACTGCTCCCCTACATTATTTGATATCAACAAATTCTAGGGAGAAGTTCTCCGCCAGGCTGAGGAAGGAGAGTCTGTGAGCCTATCTCAGTTTTCATTACCACTCTGCCTGCGTTATCCTCTGTGACCTCGCCTATGATAGCGGCGTTCTCTGAGTTTTTGCATTTTCTCAGGGCTGAAACGATATCCTCTGCTTTATCCTTTGGTGCGAATATAACAAGTCTGCCCTCGCAGGCAAGATACAATGGCTCTAGTCCTAACATTCCGCACACGCCTTTTACCTCGTCCGCAACAGGTATTTTCGCTGCATCTAAGGTTATTCCAACGCCGCTTTGTCCTGCTATCTCATAAAGGACAGTGCCAACGCCGCCTCTTGTGGCGTCACGGATAACGTGGATATCATTTGTGACGTCGAACATGGCTTTTACGTTAGCCCAAAGTGGTGCACAGTCGCTTGTTACGTCTGCATCTATACCGAACTCGTCACGAGCCAAAAGTATGGTACAGCCGTGTCTGCCGATATCCCCTGACACGATAACGGCGTCGCCTGCTTTGGCAAGCTTGCCTGAGGTATTGGCGTTTTCCATTATTCTGCCGATACCGGTGGTGGTGATGAAAACGCCGTCCACCTGACCTTTTCCTGCCACCTTTGTGTCGCCTGCACATATTTCGACACCTGCCTCTTTCGCAGTCTTTGCCATTGCGGCGGCTATCTCCTCAAGCTTATCCATTGGAAAGCCCTCTTCGATAACGAAAGCACAGGAGAGATACAAAGGCTTTGCACCCATGCAGGAAAGGTCGTTCACGGTGCCGCAAATGCTGAGCTTGCCGATATTTCCTCCTGGAAACTCATATGGGGAAACTATAAAGCCGTCGGTGGTGAATGCTATCTTGCCCTTTTCCATTGAAAGCACGGCGGCGTCGTCTGCGGTCAGGTCAGGGTTAGCGAAATGCTCCTTGAACACACGGTCGATAAGCTCGGAGGTCTGCTTTCCTCCTGCTCCGTGGGCAAGGGTCACAAATTTATCTGTCATAATTATTCCTCTTTTCGAATAGTTTATTTTACAAATTGCCGTACTGGTAATAAGCCGAGCAAGCTCCCTCGTTGGACACCATGCACGCACCAACTGGGTGGAGCGGTGTGCAGACCTTGCCGAAAACTTTACAGTCTGACGGCTTGCACTTGCCCTGCAAAACATCTCCGCAGCGGCAAGCTGGATTCGGTTTGCCCGTTATTTTCGGCAGGGAGAATTTCTTTCGTGCGTCAAAGTCCGCATACTCGTCACGGAGTATCATGCCTGACATTGGTATGATGCCAAGTCCACGCCACTCGCTGTCGCAGGGGGTCATGACCTTTTCCATAAGCTTTATGGCGGCTGGGTTGCCCTCAGGTTTTACTACTCTCGGATAGCAGTTTCTGAAAAACGGTTCGCCACGCTGAGAAAGTTCTATGGTAACGGCAAGAGCCGTAAGAAGTTCAGCGGCTGTAAAGCCCGTAACAACGCCTGAAACACCCTTTTTCACAAGCTCCTCGCACACGGCTGTGCCTGTGATAGCGTTGACGTGACCGGGATACAAAAATGCGTCGGCACTGCCCTCAAGAGCCTTATAGGCGTTAGGCATGGTCTTGTTCGCACCAAGTATGGAGAAATTCTCAAGACCAAGCTTTTTAGCTTTTTCCACTGCAAGGCAGGCTGAAGGAGTGGTGGTCTCAAAACCGACGGCGAGAAATACCACCTGCTCGTCCCTATGGCTGTCAGCATACGAAACGGCGTCAAGTGGAGAATAAACTGTCTTTATTGTCGCACCCTTTGACCTTGCTCCTGCTAGGCTCATTTCTGTTCCTGGAACTCTTATAAGGTCGCCGAATGTGCATATCACCGCACCTTTTTCAATGGCGAGCATACAAGCCTCGTCAATAAATCCCACCGGGGTAACACAAACTGGGCAGCCGGGACCTGAGATAAGCTCGACGCTTTCAGGGAGCAGCTTTCTTATGCCAAGCCTGAATATCTCGTGGGTGTGAGTGCCGCAGACTTCCATTATACGGAGCTTTTTGCCGTCCTCACGTTTATAGGAGCTTATTATCTCCTTTGCATTTTCTATAGTGTTAGTGTTCATTGGATACTCTCCATTATCTCGTCAGTTTCCTCGGCGTCGTCTGAGGTTATCTTTGCGATAGCCACACCTGCGTGCACCATGACATAATCACCCACTTCAAGGTCGTCGATAAGGTCGGCGGAAACTTCTCTTTTTGCACCGCTTGCATCGATAACGGCAGTGCCCTCATTTACACTTACAACTTTTGCAGATAAACCTACACACATATCAATACCTCCAAAAAATATAAAAATCTATATAGAATCAAATCAGACAAGGTGGATACACGGGCGACCCAAGGTCGTCCCTACAGAATAAGAAAATCATCGCCGCTAAGCGATACCTTAATTTCTCATTCCTCACTCCCCATTCAGATAAAACGCTTGTCCCAAAGCTATACCGCCGTCATTAGCAGGCACAAGGCTGTGGATAAGCACTCTCAGTCCCATTTTTTCAAGACGGCATTTCACCATTTTCAGCAGCAGCTTGTTCTGAAAAACTCCGCCGCTCAGGGCACAGACCTTTACGCCTGTCCTCTCGCTTATGGTCTTGCACGCCTGTGCGGTCATGTCCGCAAGAAGTGAATGGAACTCATAGGCAAGGCGGTTTTTATCCTCGCCATTTTGCACCCCATCACAAAGCCTTTTGACAAGTGCCTGAGTGCAGAGCATTATCCTGCCCTCTTTTTCGGCGGTGAGCTTTTCCATAGGCTCATAAACGCCAAATGGCTCGCTGCTGAATTTTTCGGCTGCAAACTGCAAAGCCATTGACGCCTCGCCCTCAAAGGTGGAAAAACGCCTTATGCCAAGCACTGCTGAGGCGGCGTCAAAAAGCCGTCCTGCACTGGTGGAGCTTACTGCGTTCAGCTTTTTTTCTGCCATTACAGACAGCAGCTTATATTCTTTTGCTGTGCAAATGCCAAGCTTTTCGCAGACCTCTCCGCCCATTTCGCCATAGGCTGTGCCTGCTATCATTGCGGCGATACGCCAGCCCTCTTTTGAGGAAAGATCTCCGCCCACCTGCATGAAAGGCTTTATGCTTGCCATGCGGTCAAAGCCTGTGCGGTCACACAAGAGTATCTCGCCGCCCCATATGGTGCTGTCTGAGCCAAAGCCTGTGCCGTCATATGAAACGCCTATGACCTTTTGGCTATAGTCGTTTTCTGCCATGCAGGAAAGTATATGGGCATAATGGTGCTGGATTTTTTTCACCGGTTTACCAAGCCCCTCGGCAAATGCCACGGTGTTGTATTTCGGGTGCATATCGCACGCCACTGTCTGAGGCGTTGTTTCCAAAAGCTCGCACATACGCTTTACTGACTCCTCAAGAGCCTTTACGGTGCGGATATCCGCCATATCGCCTACATAGGAAGAGAGATAGTAAAGGCTGCCCTTTCTGATACAGAAAGTGTTTTTAAGCTCGCCGCCTATGGCAAGGGTCTGACCTTTATCACTGCATGATGTCATAACAGGCAATGGTGCATATCCTCTTGAACGCCTTATTATGTAAGGCTTGCCCTCAAAGGTATCCATGACGGTATCGTCTGAGCGTATGAGTATACGCCTATTGTGGGAAAGTATAAGGTCGCAGAAATTCGCTATTTCGCTGAGAGCGTCCTCGTCGCTGCGGCAGATAGGTGCACCACGGACGTTTCCGCTTGTCATAACAAGGCAGTCTGTCATTTCCACGCCGTCGTCATAGTCAAAAAGCAGCAGGTGCAGCGGTGCATAGGGCAGCATAACTCCCACGGTAGGATTATCAGGTGCAATGCTTTCGCAAAGGCTGCCGCCCTGATTTTTTTTCACCAAAACGATAGGCTTTTGCCAGCCTGTGAGCAGTTTTTCCTGTGTGGTATCAATACTGCACTCACGCTTTACGGTACAAAGGTCTTTGAGCATGACAGCAAGCGGCTTTGCGGGGCGGTTTTTAAGCTCTCTGAGCCTTTTTACTGCACTTTCGTTTTTGCCGTCACAGCACAGGTGAAAGCCGCCTATGCCCTTGACCGCTATTATTTTTCCTGCCATGACAGCCTTTCTTACGGCGGTGATAGCCTTAGACCCTTTTTCGCCACTGCCTATGATATAGACCTCAGGGCCGCACTCGTTACAGCAAACAGGCTGGGCGTCATAACGCCTTGTGGCAGGGTCGGTGTATTCCCTTTCGCAGTCTTTGCACATTGGAAAATCAGCCATTGTTGTACGCTCTCTGTCATAGGGCATAGAGTCCATAATAGTGAGCCGTGGGCCGCACTGGGTACAGTTTATAAAAGGGTGATGGTATCTTCTGTTTGTTTTGTCAAAAAGCTCCGCCTTGCATTTTTCGCACACCGCAATGTCAGGTGAAACGAAAATATCACCTTTTTCTTTTTCGCTGTCGATTATCTCAAAGCTGTCAAAAGGCGGTTCGTCGGCATGGGCTGAAATTATCTCCATTATCATTGCACGTTCAGGAGGTCGATTCTCCAAGGCATTTTTCAGTTCGCCAACGGCTTTTTCGCTGCCCTGAGCGTGTATCTCCACATATGAGCCTTTGTTCGCCACAGTGCCGTGCAGTCCAAGGTCTATCGCCTCACGGCTGACAAAAGGGCGAAATCCCACGCCTTGAACGATACCGTAAACACGGATAATTTCGGTTTTCATCAGATCATCTCCCTGACGGTGTCCTTTATCTCGTCCTCCGCCTCGCTGTTTAGAACGTCTATGAGAACGTCCTCGAACTCTTCGCCGTCCAGACCTTCTTCTATGGCGGCGTTTCGCAGTCTGCCCAACATTCTGACGGTATGGACAGTAGGTCTGCGGCTCACTGACTCCATAAGGAATTTTTCGTAGCCTCTGCCGTAAAACTGCTCCATATATCTCACCACGGCACTTGTCATGCTGATATCAGCCATTGGGTGTCTTTCAAGAAATCTCAGCAGGGGCAAAACTGCATTTATCCCCTCGCCGCTCTCGTCAAGCTCCTCCATGCAGTTTTCAGCCTCATATTCAAATTCTTCTGTGCCAAGATATTCTTCAAGGCGTTCTATTATCTCTTCTGTCATATTTTTTCACTCTCTCCCTGCATAAGTCTGCCTGAAAGTCCGAAATGTGGGAAGTCTACAAACTCGCCCTTGAAATTTTTCATAACACGCCTAAGGGTACGGTCTGCAATGACAACGTCATAGTTATCTCCCACGGCGTCGCAAAGGTCACTTTCGTCTGCAAGGAAGATATCGCCCTGCTGCAAAAGCTCTTTTTTCTGTATGAAAAACGTTGCCGCTGTGCATTTTGCCGCACCGCTTTTTTCTTTGATAAGCTTTCTCACGGTATCAGCCGCTGTTTGAGTATGTATCACAAGGACTTTTTTATCTGCAAAGCTGCCCGCTTTTTCGATCACCTCATCAGGCAGACAGCTTTTTGGATATTCTATCTCATAAGGCGTGCCGAATTTTTCTTTCAGATACTCCGCCGCCTTTATTGCGGCTGATGAGCAGACTATATTTTTCTCCGCCGCAGCTGCATTTTTCACATCTTCAAGAGTGCTTGCCATGCCATAGCAGATAACATTTTCCCAGCCCTTTGCTTTATATTCTTCCGCTATCCGCTCAGGACTTATTATCCCAAGCTCCAGCGGTGTTGCACCGATAATGCCAAGTCTGCCCTTTTCCACGGGGTATCTTTCAGTGCAAAAAGTTTTGAAAAGATCAAGCCACACGGGTTCTGAGCCGCTGTCGTAATAGTTCGTGCCTGTACACTCGGCTGTTATGCAAGGCAGACCGGTTTTCTTTTCTGCCATACGTTTTAGTGCTCTCATATCCGTGGCAATGACCGCAGGCACAGGCGTGCCTATTATTGCGGTGAAGGCAGGTCTTATCTGCTCACAGGCTTTAGAAAGCTTTTCGATGAGCCTGTCGTCACGTCCCAGAATGGCGTCCATATCACGCAGTCCTGCACTAAAGACTGCACTTTTTTTAGTGAACCAACGAGGTTCGTCAAAGCCGCAGACGTTGCCTGCACAGCCGCCTGCGTCACAAATGACCATAAGTCCACCAAGCTCATAGAGCACTGCCGCCGCCCCCGACTGGTCAGGGGCAAAGGGCGACAAAAGTTTCAAAAGATTTTTCATTTGTCCTCCGCTCCTTTCCCGTCAAGTGCCTTTTCAAGGTCGCAGAAAAGCTTTTTCACTCCTGCATAGCCGAAAGGCTGTATCTCGTCATTAAAGTCCGCTCCTGCTATATCAGGGTGGTAATAGGCACAGTCCTTGCCGATATAAACGTTCACCCGTTTGTCAGGCTCGTAAAAGAGCATTGTAGGGGAAAGGTTTGAATATATCCTCGTTTCAGGGGAAAGCTGTGCTATCTTTTTCACAAAGCCGAAATTTCGCTCTCCCACAGTTCCGAATATCTCCGCCACCTTAAAGCCGTATCGTATAAGTGCCAAAGACATTTCTATAGGGTCGCAGTTTGAAAACTCTCCCACTGCAAAGCACAGTCCTTTATGCGTTTCTCTGAAATCATCTATAAGAGCCATGGTCTGGTCATAATACTCTTTATCACAAAGCTCTGCACCTATCGCCTGACCAAGCAGACGATACTGTGTGGATATCTTATCGGTCTGAAAAACTCTCGCAAGCTCTATGAAAGGTATTTTAAGCTCCTGCTCCATTTGCTGAGCCGCATACCTTGCCTCGGCATTGAGCACAAGGGAAAAATTCGCTTGTGACATTTTTTCATATTCCTCGAAGGTATCGCACCTTGAAAGCTCCCTTATGGTCTTTACCCCTGCACTTTTCAGCAGGCTGTAAAGCTCGCAGTCCTCCTGCAACGGTGAGAAGTATCCTAAGATATTCACCTCGTCAGACTTTCTCTTGCATGGTTTCAGCAGAGAATACACCGACTTTCTCACAGACGCCATAGGCGGCAGACGCTTTTCTCTTGTGAGGGCATACATATAGCATGGCACAACAGGCACGCCTGCTCTGTCGCTGCACTTTCTGCAAACTCTGTCCATATCAGTGCCCAGCAGAGCGTCAACGCAGGTTATACATATCATCACCGCCGAGGGGGTATAGTCAAGACTTTGACAGACCTCCTCAACGGCTTTTGGTATCTTTGTAAGGTGTCTGCCTGTGACGATATCGGTATCGTCAAGCAGCAGGTAGAAAAATCTGTCCCCATAGCCGCTTTCAGCACTGAGCATGGTTGTGTTTCGTCCGCAGCAGGCAGGTGCAACAAGGAGCATAACAGAGCCAGGCACTGCAAGGCCTGCTCTTTTCACGCCAAATCCCTGTGCACCGGGTGAATTGAACGCCAGCGTTGCAGGGGAACTATAGATAAGGTGCTTTGCAGAGAGCAGCTCGTCAGGAATATTGTCTTTTCCCATTTTTGCAAGCTCCGCCGCTGTTATGTAAAAGGCTTTACTCATTGTTATCCTCCTGAATAAGGGTCTGTGCAAGCTTTAAAAAGCACCTTGCCGCCTGACAGTCAGGCTCGCCCTCAATGACGGTCATGCCCTTATCCTCACATCTTATGATATCGTCACTTCTTGGAATATCCGCAACGATATCAAGCCCTGCGTTGTCTGCAAAGGCTCTGACCTTTTCTTCCTCGCCCTCAACGTTTCGCCTGTTCATGACGATACCACGGACTTTAGCATAGCTCCTGTCGGCAAAATTTTTCACCGCACTGTTTATATTATTTGCCGCATACAAAGCCATTTTCTCTCCTGAGGTGACGATAAGCACCTTTGAGGCGTAGCCCTCTCTGATAGGTGCGGCGAAACCTCCGCACACGACGTCGCCGAGGACGTCATAGAGCACAACGTCAGGCTTATATTTTTCAAATAGTTTCAAGTCCTCAAGCAGGCTGAACGTTGTGATTATACCTCTGCCTGCACAGCCAAGCCCAGGGGTAGGACCGCCTGTTTCGATACAAAGCACTCCGCCGTAGCCCTCTTTGGATATCTCCTCGATACTTTCAGGCTCATCGTCATGCTCTCTGAGATAATTCATCACAGGCATGACAGGCTCGCCGCCCAAAAGATTTATGGTGGAGTCAGCCTTAGGGTCACAGCCAATTTGTATAACTCTTTTTCCAAGACTTGCGAATGCGGCGGCAAGATTTCCCGTAACAGTGGATTTTCCTATTCCGCCCTTTCCGTAAACGGCTATTTTTATCATATAAGTATCCGTGCAAAAGCACGTTCCTCCTTTTTATAGGTTAAGTATTTTGCTTACGTCTTTATCTATCAGGTCTGGGATATCTTTAAGAAAGCATCTTCCTGAAAAAGCAACGTGAGGCAAAGGCACGAATGCTGACCCTCTGCATATAGGTTTGAAAAGAGGGTCTGCGATAACAGTTTCATGCTGAGAAAAGAGCCTTTCAAGTTTTTCTTCCCCCTCGCAGAAAATATCCTCCGCTGAGAGCACCTGACTGTTTCTTACGCCCACAGTTGCCACAGCTTTTGCACCAAGTTCAGCTGCAAGGGACGCTGCGAAAACGCTTTCCCCTGTGACGATGATGTCTGCATTTTTCAATTTTTTGTCGGTGCAGGCATTGATACAAACGCCCTCTGACACTGCCCTTTTAAGGTCGTAGGAAAGCTTTTTGGAAAAGCTTTTTCCCACAGGCACGCCCACAACATAAGGCACGCCATAGGTATCGAAAAGATACTCCGCTGACGCAATGCCGTCTGAGGATATAACAAGGCTCACAGCCGCCTCTGACGCTGATGATATCTCTTCAAGACTGCTGTCCATGGCAAGGCAGCTTTTCACAGAAAAGCCGTTATCCGCAAGCCACTTTTTTATGGAACTTACGCTGGTGTTCACTGAATAGTCAAGAGGCGTTGCACCGATGATGTTCACCGAACCAGCCTGCGTTTTCTTTTTCTCGTGGCAAAAAAGCTTTACAAGGCTCAAAAAAGCCCCCTCAGCACCGTGGAGATAAGAATGTGTGCCGTTTGTGTCAACATAAAACGTGGTCAGACCTGTTTCACGCTCTATCTCCTCAGCCGCCGCACTATAGTCAAAACCTGTCATTGCAGGCATAGGCGAACCGCATAGAGCTATGAACCGTGGGGAAAGTTCTTTGGCGGCTTTCGTTACGTCACAAATGAATTTGCCGTCATTGCCCATAACGGCGTCCGACTCGGTGAGTGCGGAAATATATATCATGCTTTTGCGGTCATACCAACGAGGTTCATCGTGTGTGGCATAGGTTGAATTACAGCCTGATGCGTCATGAACGACGGTCATTCCACCAAGCTCATAAAGTGCCGAACAGACCCCTGAGGTATCCGCCGCATATATTGATATCACTTTTGAATTCATAGGCAGCTTTCACACCCCCAGCCTTTATGCTGTATCACTTTACGTCTGTCCTTTTTGTTCTCCGCTCCGTCAATGATAATCTCCGCAAGCATTTTTATGCCCTCAAAGCCATATCCGCCGCCACCTGCGACTATATCAACGAAGTTATCGGTCTGACAAAAAAACGCCGCTTTCTGACCTATGGCAAGATACTTTTCACTGCACTGTGAAAACTCCATTTTCACATTCACTGTGGGGAAGATATCAAGCTCAGGGCAATGCTCTTTGATCCACGCAAAGTCTGCTCTTTCTTCCTCGGAGAAGCTGTCGGCGTAGCAGCGTTTCACGTTAAAGCCCTTTTCTAAAAGCAGTCTGCAAAGTCCAAGCGGACGTGGCACAGCGGTATAATCCACTGCCACAGGCGTATCACCCAATACCTCAAGGGCACGGGCTAAAGCCTTGTCGGCACTTTCCCTATCAGCCGCAAGGTCTGGCATTTGCACACCAAGTTCGCTGCAAAGCCTGCGGTAAAGGCTTTCTATCTCGTCATAGCCATAGCACAGCGGCAGATACAAATGCTTTGTTCCGAGCCGTCTTTCAAGCTCCTCTCCTGCTGGTTTCGCCGCAGGGATATAGGTGATATTCAAAGAGCTTTCCGCCATAGCGAGATACTCTTCATAGGTCTTGCACTTTGTTATATCCAAAAGCTCAAAACCTGCTGAATTTATTATCCTCACAAGCTCTGAAGAGCCGTCAGTCGCTCTGTCACAGCCTATTATCGCAGCTGTTTTAGGTTTCTTTTCGCACTTTTCCAGCGGCTCATAAAGCTGTTTTCTCATGAGGCTGTCGGGGGAGATAGACTTTCTCATGGTAGGCGTCATATAGCAGTCGATAAAATGCACCTGCGGAAACATTTCCGAAAGCTGGTCTATTATCATTTTGAAGTCACAGCCTGCAAAAAGGTGGACGCAGCTTAGAAAAAGCAGCACACATTTTGGCTTTTCATCAAGCCTTTTTATGATATCGCTCACGCCGTCGATAACGTCCTGTTCCATTGTGCCGTCATACAAGTCCTGCTCAGAAACAGTCACCCATGACATTCTATCCATGGCGTTCATCTCTGCCGCCGTCAGTATAACTCCCCTCAGGCAGCCTTGTGCACAGACAAATATCTGCCGTGACTCAGGAATGAGCATACCGGTATGGACGATATTCCACACGCCTCTTGTGGGAGGATTGTATTCAAGTCCGCTTTGAAAAGGTGCAGGGAAATCAGCCTTTGTTATCTTGATGCCGTTGTCTTTTATCATTTTTCTTCTCCGATTTTGCACAGGGCGGAAATTTTATCCGCAAGTGCTCTATACTGCTTTGCCACACTGCTTTCAGGAAAAGCCTCCATGACTGTCTTGTGCATATCCTCAGCCTCGCTCACAAGCTCACTTCTGTCTATCTCTGCTATCACCGAGCTGCCAAAGTCAGCGGCAAGCTCCGCCACTTTTTCGTCCTCGTTTTTTACGTTACGCCTGTTAAGGATAAAACCGCCCAGCGTTGCATAGCCACGGCTTTTGAAATTTTCCACCGCCATTGCGATATTTGCGGCGGCGTATATGGACATATTCTCTCCTGAGGTGATGATAAATACCTTATCGGCGTAGCCCTTTCGCATAGGCATTGAAAAGCCTCCGCACACAACGTCGCCGAGGACGTCATAGATTACAACGTCAGGCTGATATTTTTCATACGCACCCTTTTTTTCAAGCTCTTCAAGTGCGGCGATTATACCTCTTCCTGCACAGCCAAGCCCTGGGACCGGTCCGCCTGCCTCAACGCACACAACGCCGTTATACCCAACGCAGGTCATATCTTCAAGCTCAAAGCCCTCGCCCTTTCGCACAAGGTCAAGAACGGTGGGTATCTTCTCTCCGCCGTGAAGAAATATGGTGGAATCAGCCTTAGGGTCACAGCCTATCTGCATGACCTTCAGCCCTTTTTCAGCCAGTGCCGCACTGACGTTTGACGCCGCAGTGGATTTTCCTATTCCGCCTTTTCCGTAAAAAGCAAGCTTTATCATTATCTGTGATCTCCTCTTGTGATCTTTATTTTATAGCCTATAGACTCCATTCGTCTTTCAAGGCAAGCCCTGCACTGTGCAGACTCGTCACCTGTGCATATCTTGTTGTCATAGAGCATATATTTTTTTCTCACCGCCACAGGCGAAAGATTTGGCATTATAACGTTTGCACCTGACAGCACGCCTTGTTCACGGCCTTTAGGGTCGATAGTGCCCAAAGCGGTGGTGGCAGGCAGCAGAACGTCGGGGAGCATTATTCTGCAAAGGCTGAGCATAAAAAGCGTAAGCTCATATGACCCCTGCGGACAGCTGCGAAAAGGCGTATCCTTATGCGGCAGAAAAGGCCCTAAGCCTATCATTTCGGGCTTGAAACTGCACATAAACTCCATATCCTCAGCAAGGCACTCAGCCGTCTGATATGGTGAGCCTATCATCATTCCGCAGCCTGTCTGATAGCCTATCTCTTTAAGGGCAAAAAGGCACTCCATTCGATTTTTCCATGACATTTCTGCGGGGTGGAGCTTTTTGTAATGCTCCTCGTCGGCAGTTTCGTGCCTGAGAAGATATCTGTCTGCACCAGCCTTAAAAAACGTCTCATAGTCCTCACGGCTTTTCTCGCCAAGGGACAATGTCACCGCACAGTCAGGGTGACGCTTTTTTATCTCTCTGACGATACCGCAGAGCATTTCCCTGTCATAAAAGGCGTCCTCGCCACTTTGGAGCACAAAGGTACGAAAGCCATAGCCGTAGCCCTCGTCGCAGCACTGCAAGATCTCCTCGGCGGTAAGCCTATATCTGCTCACGTTGCCATTTGAACGCCTTATTCCGCAGTAAAGGCAATCGTTTTTGCAGATGTTTGAAAACTCCACGATACCTCTTATGTAAATATCCCTGCCGAACATTTCCTGAGCAATGCCCCTTGCAAGCTCCGCCGCATATATCCTGTCGCTTTCGTCATGCTCTTTTATTATCCTCACCCAATCTTCGTGGGAAAGCTGTTTTTCTTTGTTAAGTCTGTCAATAAGTTCTCTGACCGCCACGCTTATCATCAAGCTCCTTTACAAGATGTGGGAACACCTCTATGCTCCTTTTCAGTATGCCTTTCATGTAGGCAATGGCAATGCCGTAATTTGTGAACGGCACGCCTGCGTCATCTGCACATTTCATTCTGTATGTAAGCTCCCTTGAGCCGAGCATACAGCCGCCGCAGTGTATACAAAGTGCAAAGTCCGAAAGCTCCTCAGGAAAGCCATGACCTGAGGACAATGTTATATCAAGTTCCTTGCCTGTATATTCTTTCAGCCAGTTTGGCAGCTTTACCGAGCCTATATCACCGCACTGTCTATGATGAGTGCAGCCCTCTGATATAAGCACCCTGTCGCCGTCTTTTAGCCTGTCGATAGCTTTCACGCCCTTTACAGCGGCGTCAAGAAAACCTTTATATCTCGCCATTAGTATAGAAAACGAGGTAAGAGGTATGTCCTCAGGGGTATCCTTTGAAACTCTTCCGAACGCCTGACTGTCTGTTATAACAAGTGCAGGCTTTTCTATCCTGCCAAGCACCCCTGAAAGCTCCGTTTCTCTCACCACCACCGCACAGGCATTAGCCTCAAGAACATCTCTTATGGCTTGCTGCTGAGGGAGGATAAGTCTGCCCTTTGGTGCGGCACTGTCGATAGGCGTAACAAGCACCACCATATCGTTAGGCTTTATAAGGTCGCCAACCAGACGCATCGTCATGGTGTCTGTTTCCGTAAGCTTTGCAATGGCGTTTTTAAGCTCCTCGATGCCGGTATGCTCTTTTGCACTGACATACACTGCACCCTCCTCTTTTTTGATATCAGACAAAAGATCGGCTTTGTTTTTTGCTATCACAAAGGGGATATTTTTCTCTTTGAATATTGAGATGAGCTGTTTTTCACACTCGCCCAGTGGTATCGTGCAGTCGGTGACAAGCACTGCACAGTCTGTTCTGTTCAATATCTGCTTAGTTTTTTTCACACGCAGCTCCCCAAGGTCGCCTTCGTCGTCGAAGCCTGGGGTATCTATAATAACAACAGGCCCAAGTGGCAAAAGCTCCATTGCCTTTGTAACAGGGTCAGTGGTAGTGCCCTTTGTGTCAGATACCACTGCAAGATCCTGATTTGTCACTGCGTTCACAACGCTTGATTTTCCTGCGTTTCGTCTGCCGAAAAATCCTATATGAATACGTTCTCCGCTTGGTGCGTCATTAAGTCCCACTGCAAAAACTCCTCTCAATAAAATAAGCCATACCCCTGAGGATACAGCTTTGATAACAAAAAAAGGCTACGCTTGCTCATAAAAAACCTAATCCACGGGCGAACGCTGTTCGCCCCTACATGAGTAGAGATAGGGCTTTATATCTGCTTTTTACTTTTTCTGCTTGATGTGTATTCTTTCGCCTTAAAGGAGAAAACTCGTTTTCGGCGTCAGGGTCACAAATATTATTTTTTACTGCGGCGAATAAAGGGTCTTGGCGGTCACGCCCTCAAGCCTGCCTATCTTGCCTGCAAGAGAGTTTATAACGTCCTGCGGTGCGTCGATAGCCACGCTTATTATGTTCATGCCACGCTCACGGTATGGCAGACCCATTCGTCCTATTATATGATCGGCGTGCTCATGCAAAATGGCGTTTATTGCCTGAGCAGAGCCGTTGTCGTGTGCGATTATTGCAAGTATTGCCACACGGGTATCCATAAAACACCCCCGTAATATAAAAGTGTACTTTGTCTTACTTTATCTTATTTTATGATAGCACAATTTGTCGGAGTTGTCAACAAATATCCCCTCTTTGAAAAAACATTTAAACAAAATATACATAGCAGCATCAAATATATGAAATATGCTCTTGACAAGCAAAGTTAGCCGTGGTAAACTTATTTGTAGAGTTCTTTTAGATAAAAGATAAGAATAAAATATAGCTATGGAGGATAAAAACATGACTCTTGACAAGCTTAAAACGGGAGAGTCCGCCGTGATAAAAGCGGTAGGCGGCGAGGGTGCACTAAGACTGCGTTTTCTCGACATGGGACTGATACCGAAAACAAAAGTGAAAATGTTAAAGCGTGCTCCTATGGGCGACCCTCTGGACATTGTACTCAGAGGCTACGAGCTTACCCTGAGGATAGAGGACGCAAAGAACATAGAAATAGAAAAGACAGAGGAGAATGAACATATATGAGATTTGCCCTTGCAGGAAATCAGAACTGTGGAAAGACCACGCTTTTTAACGCCCTCACAGGCTCAAATCAGCACGTCGGCAACTTTCCGGGAGTAACGGTGGATCAAAAGGTGGGCGACATAAAGGGGCAGAAAAACTGCACAGTTGTCGACCTGCCAGGAATATACTCCCTCAGACCTTACACGCAAGAAGAGATCGTTACCCGTGACTACATAATAAACGAAAAACCTGACGGCATAATAAACATTGTTGACGCCACAAACATTGAGCGAAATCTTTATCTCACTTTACAGCTCCTAGAGCTGCGTGTGCCAATGGTGCTTGCACTGAACATGATGGACGAGGTGAGGGCGAACGGCGGAACTATCGACGTAAAAATGATGAGCGACGCCCTTGGCATACCTGTCATACCAATAAGTGCGGCAAAGGGCGAGGGTATCTCAGACCTTATCGACAAGGCTGTGGAGACCGCACGAAACAAGACAAAGCCTGTGGTCACGGACTTTTGCTCAGACGATTCCGCTGTGCACAGATGTATACACGCAGTTGTGCATCTTATCATGGATCACGCTAATCGAGTTGGCATACCGCCGAGGTTTTGTGCGTCAAAGCTTATCGAGGGTGACAAGAACATTGAAGATCAGCTGGAGCTTAACCAAAACGAGCTTGAACTTCTTGAACACTGCATAGTGGAAATGGAGGACGAATCGGGGCTTGACAGAAATGCGGCAATGGCGGATATGCGGTATGACTTTATCGAAAAAGTCGTTGCCATAAGCGTTGTGAAGTGCCACGAGAGCCGTGAACACAAGCGGAGCGTGAAAATAGACCGAATACTAACGGGAAAATACACTGCTCTGCCCGTATTTTTCGGCATAATGTTTCTTGTGTTTTTCCTGACGTTCAATGTTATCGGCTCGACGCTTTCCGACTGGCTTTCCCTTGGTATCGACAAGCTCACCGCTATTGCGGACAAGGGTCTGACCGCATACGGCATAAACCCTGTTGTGCACAGCCTGATAATAGACGGCGTTTTCGCAGGAGTGGGCAGTGTGCTGAGTTTTCTTCCTATAATAGTCACGCTGTTTTTCTTCCTTTCCATACTGGAGGACACAGGCTACATGGCACGAGTGGCGTTTGTAATGGACAAGCTACTCAGGAAGATAGGTCTTTCGGGACGCAGCTTTGTGCCTATGCTCATAGGTTTCGGCTGTTCAGTTCCTGCCATAATGGCAACAAGGACATTGGTTTCAGACCGTGACAGAAAAATGACCATTTTGCTCACCCCTTACATGAGCTGTTCGGCGAAGATACCTATTTACGCAGTTTTCTGTGCGGCATTTTTCAAAAAATATCAGGCACTTGTGATGATAGGCTTATACATAACGGGAATAGTGCTTGGGATAATCGTGGCGTTGATACTGAAAAACACAGCATTCCGTGGCAAGCCTGTGCCATTTGTAATGGAGCTGCCTAACTACCGTCTGCCGTCTGCAAAAAGCGTGGGACTTCTTTTGTGGGACAAGGCTAAGGATTTTATACAGAGGGCTTTCACGGTGATATTCTTTGCCACCATAATAATATGGTTTCTTGAAACCTTTGACGCAAAGCTCAACGTTGTCAAGGATTCTTCCGACAGCCTGCTCGCTCTTATCGGTCAGGCTATATCGCCAATATTCAAGCCTTTGGGCTTTGCCGACTGGAGAGTGACCACCTCCCTCATTTCAGGCTTTACGGCAAAAGAGGCTGTTGTGAGCACAATGGCAGTGCTTATGAACACAAGCACTGCAAACCTCGGCATGGCACTTTCTGGAGCTTTCTCAACACTTGCCGCACTGAGCTTTCTTGTATTCACTCTTCTTTACACCCCATGCGTTGCGGCGGT
>ERZ1027056.14-NODE-14-length-124873-cov-12.676385_pt1 | contig 124873 bp, 107 predicted proteins | sample MGYA00519427_ERZ1027056 | MGnify/ENA primary metagenome ERZ1027056 (study PRJEB26926, sample SAMN06164570) | human gut metagenome | biome: ENVO:00009003; feature: ENVO:2100002; material: ENVO:00002003 | host: Homo sapiens | place: USA | collected 2012 ... | reverse complement strand
GCAACTGACTCTTAATCAGTGGGTCCTGGGTTCGAGTCCCCGATGGTGCACCAAATTTCCCGTAACGGGCAAATATATTTTTGCTCGCTGCGGTTTTTCTTTATATGCTGTTTATCAGCGTTCCATGGCCCGTTGGTCAAGCGGTTAAGACTCCGGCCTCTCACGCCGGCATCGGGAGTTCGATTCTCCCACGGGTCACCATCTTTTCCTCTCGCTTGCGTGAGGTATGTATGCAAGCTCTTTTAAGGCTTGCTATTTTTTTTGCTCTATGTGGACCATTAGCTCAGTTGGTTAGAGCAACCGGCTCATAACCGGTGGGTCCGGGGTTCGAGTCCCTGATGGTCCACCACATTTTTTTACCTAGGGGTATAGCTCAGTTGGTAGAGCAGCGGTCTCCAAAACCGCGTGCCGAGGGTTCGAATCCTTCTGCCCCTGCCAGATTCATTTTTTAAGCCGCAGACGTTTTCGTTTGCGGCTTGTTTTTTTATAATAACGAAAGGAGAATTTGCGTGATATACAAAATAACCTTCTTTGACGCCGACGGTCCTGCTTTTGCTAGCGGTGTAGTACCATTCTTTACAGAGGATATCGATGACTTTGAGCGAAACTATTTTTCTGAAGAAAACGTAAAAAAGCACAGACTTGAAAAGCAGAAAGAGAGATATTTTCGCAGTAAAGCTGGTGAGAACGTCACTGATTATTACACTGATGATCCTGAATATAACATTTTCCAATTCTCGGAATCTGGTCATATATGCCAAAGAAAATCTTTTCACTATAAGAACAGAACGTTCAAGCTTTACAATGGTTATTCCTGTCCTGTTGAGATATATGCAGCTGAAACGACTATAGATATGGCTGAGATAGCTTTTAAAAAGAAAAGCTATGATGTGGGTAAAAGATTTCTTGTGACAAAATATTCAATGAGTGGTGTGTGCAGGAAAGATTCTTTTTCTGACAAATATGTGGATTGTACGCCATATGGAAATCCTATTTTTACTGTGCATATCCCTGAAGGACTGCCACACAAAGGTGAAAAGAAAACGTTTGCTGAGTGCACTCTGTCTACATTTGCGTGGGAGGTTCTGAGGTGTACTGAGTGCAAAGATGAAAACGCTTACGCTTTTGATATCACAGAACCTACTGATGAGGAGCTTTGCGAGATATTGTGCGATATCCCTGGGGACGCAGGTTGATCGTAGGTGACAACGCTGCCGATATCGATGCCCTTTTCTCTGAGGTAACTGTCGGCGATTTTTACCCACTTGCGTGTGCCCTCTGTGCTTTCAAGTAAAACGCTGCACATGAGTTCGCTGCCCTCAGGTATGCCCTCGCAGCCGTAATCTTCTTCACTTATGTCTATAACTTTATATTCCATACTTTCAGACCTTTCTGTTGTGTTGTTTTAATTATACCACAGACGGCTGGATTTGCAAGGGGCAAAAAAAGCGATCGGAACTTCTCCGACCGCTTTTTTATCAAATGTTAATAAAATGTAAAATGTGTCTGTAACCTGTTGACTTGGAGCTAACTCTAGGTGTTACAATATAAGTAAGCTAAAGCTAAGAAATAAAAAAACAGGAGGAATTAAAAATGTATCTTGAAAAGATAAACTCACCTGCTGACGTTAAAAAGCTCAGCGTTGACGAAATGACTGCACTGGCTGGGGAAATGAGAAAGGCTCTGCTCTTCAGGCTCAGCAAGCACGGCGGACACTTTGGCCCTAATTTCGGCATGGTAGAGGCTACCATTGCTATGCACTATGTTTTTGAGTCCCCTAAGGACAAGATAGTTTTTGACGTTTCACATCAGAGCTATCCGCATAAAATGCTCACAGGCAGAAAGGATTCATACCTTGACGCCGACAAGTTCGACGATATCTCAGGCTACACAAACCCTGAGGAGAGTGAGCATGACTTCTTTAATGTTGGTCACACTTCAACTTCCGTGAGCCTTGCAAGCGGTCTTGCAAAGGCTAGAGATCTCAAGGGCGAGGAGGGCAATGTTATCGCTGTTATCGGCGACGGCTCACTCAGCGGTGGAGAGGCTTTGGAGGGTATCGACTTCGCAGGAGAAATGGATACCAACTTTATCATCGTTGTGAACGATAACGATATGTCTATCGCTGAGAACCACGGCGGTATGTACAGAAATCTCAAGCTGCTCCGTGATACTGACGGCAAGGCTGAATGTAACCTTTTCAAGGCAATGGGTCTTGACTATGTTTTCGTTAAGGACGGCAACGATATCACTTCGCTCATCAAGGCGTTTGAGAGCGTAAAGGACAGCAAAAAGCCTATTGTCGTTCACATTGTAACACAAAAGGGCAAGGGCTATGCTCCTGCGGAAAAGGATAAGGAAAAATGGCACTGGCATATGCCATTCGACCCTGAAACCGGCAAGTCACTTTTCAATTTTGAGGGCGAGGATTACGGCTCTGTTACCTGCAATTATCTTCTTGAAAAAATGGCGGCTGACAAGTCCGTTTGTGCTATAACTTCTGCTACTCCGACAGTTTTCGGTTTTACTCCTGATGTCAGAAAGAAAGCAGGCGAGCAGTTTATAGACGTTGGCATTGCAGAGGAGCACGCTACTGCTTTTGCATCAGGTATCGCAAAGAACGGCGGAAAGCCTTTCTATGGCGTTTACAGCTCGTTTATACAGCGTGCCTACGACCAGCTTTCTCAGGACGTTTGCATCAATAAAAGCCCTGTTACAATAGCTGTTTTTGCGGCGTCAGTTTACGGCATGAACGACGTTACACACCTTGGCATTTACGATATACCAATGATATCAAATATCCCTGAGCTTGTTTATCTTGCACCGGTAACAAAGGAAGAGTATCTTGCAATGTTGGATTGGTCACTTGAGCAGAACGAGCACCCTGTTGCTATCAGAGTTCCTGCAAACTTTGTTTCAGACGGCAAGCCTTTCACAAAGGATCTTTCAAAGCTCAACAAGTATGAGATGACACAGAAGGGCAGTCAGGTGGCTGTTATCGCACTGGGTTCATTCTACGGCTTGGGCGTTGAGGCTGCAAAGCTTATTGAGGAAAAAACAGGCGTTAAGGCTACAGTAATAAATCCTTACTATATCACAGGCGTTGATAAGGAAATGCTTGAAAGCCTCAAGGCTGACCACAAGATCGTTATCACTCTTGAGGACGGCGTTCTTGAGGGTGGATTTGGCGAGAAGATAGCAAGATTCTATGGCGACAGTGATGTTAAGACGCTTTGCTTTGGTCTTGAAAAGAAGTTCTATGACCGCTATGACCCTGCCGAGGTGCTGAAAGAAAATCATCTTACTCCTGAGCAGATAGCGGAGGACGTTATAAAAACTCTTTGATCTTTGAGGTGACAATATGAAAAATATACTTGTTATATCCGCAAGCCCTAGAAAGGGCGGAAATTCCGACGTGCTTTGCGATGAGTTCATAAAGGGTGCACAGCAGGCAGGACACAAGGTGGAAAAAATATTTCTCAGGAATTTTAAGGTGAACTACTGCACAGGCTGCGGCGTTTGTAACAGCACTCACAAGTGCGTGCAGAAAGACGATATGGCGGAGATAATGGACAAAATGGTGAACGCTGACGTTATCGTTTTTGCAACGCCTGTTTATTTCTACACCATGGACGCTCAGCTCAAGACACTCATTGACAGAACAGTGCCGAGATACACTGAAATGGTAAACAAAGAAGTGTATTATATACTCACTGCGGCTGATCCTGACGCCGCTAACCTTGAAAAGACAGTTGTTAGCATAAGGGGATTTACTCTTGACTGTCTTGACGGGGCAGTTGAAAAGGGTATCCTTTACGGCACAGGCGTGTGGAACAAGGGCGAAGTGCAGAGCAGTGCACACATGAAAACCGCTTACGAAATGGGACTTCATTCATAAAATCCATTTGGAAGAGAGCTTGCTTTGGCAGGCTCTTTTTTCTTGATTAAAAATGCAAATCGTGATATACTATAATAAGTTTAGAAACATCAAGGAGAGAGAAAAATGCTATTTAGTGAAGAGGCTATCGGCTTTTTGTTTGAAAATCATGCAAGGGACAGCAAGGAATGGTTCAAGGAACACAAGGAGGATTATCACAGGCTCATAGAAGAGCCTTTTGCGGAACTTATCAATGCACTTACGCCTATAATGAACGATATCGACAGCAGGATAGTATGCAACCCGAAAAAGATATCAAGGCTTTATAAAGACGCTCGCTACAACAAGGGCGGCCCGATATTCAGAGAGAGCGTGTGGTGTTCGCTGAAATGCCAGCGTGACAAAAGCGGATATCACCCTATGCCTGAGTTTTATTTCTATATTTCTACCCACGGTTTTGGCTACGGCTGCGGATATTACAAGACCGACAGGGACAGCATGGACGAAATGAGGGCGATGATACTTGCAGGTGCACAGGAATACAAAAAGGCACGCAAGGCTTTGAAAGCGAACAGCAAGTTTATTCTGTTCGGTGACGAATATAAGCGTGACCATTTCCCTCAGGCAAGCCGTGAGGACGCTTTGTGGCTCAACAAAAAGGACATAGGCGTAAGCTTTGACAGCGAAGACCCTAAGCTGCTTTTCAATGTGAACTTGCTCGACACAGTATGCAGCGACCTTGCGTCACTTGGGGACGTATACAGGTTTTTCATGAAGGCTGAGGACAATATTTTGCAGAAAAAAGGCAAATAACGTTATATTTATGACTTGTTTAAGAATACTTTCTGACAAATTTGTGTAAAGTGCTCTAAATTTCCCGCCTGTTTTATTGAAATATACAATTTATATTTTATTTGTTCAAAGAAATATTGACAGTGAATTAATTATATGTTATACTTTTATCATCCGAGGCACCGTTGAAGTAAGGTGTATACTATGGGTGGATAAAAAATTATAAAAGGGGATCGAGATGTGCGGCAGGCTTATTATAGAAGGTCTGCGGTGCAGCAAAAAGAGTGATATAAAAAATGCTCTCCGAGGTTTTCGGAAAGCATTGCAGAGCGTAGCTTATTTATCTTTTCACAGCCTGTGCAGCGAAATGCTGACAGGTCTTTTTGTTTATATGGATATGTTTGCTGAGGCTGACTTTAAATATGATATGTAAGTCTGTCGGCAAAGATAGTTATAAGCGGCAGAGATACAGCACTGAGGATAGTGGTGACAGTAAAGATCTCTGAGGCTGTTTTAGGGTCCTTGTCAAGGTTTACAGCGAACATTGTGCACATGGTCGCCGCAGGGCAGGCGGCAGCTATGGTAACGGTCATAAGAACTGTGGCAGGAGGGTTCAATATCCACATTGCGAAAAATCCAACAACAGGGAGGATAATGAGCTTGCACAGTGAAACGTAGTAGATACGGCGGTTTTGAAGTGCTTTAAGCACGTTGGTCTGTGCGGCAGTAGCACCTGCTATCACCATGGCGATAGGTGTGTTCATATCGGCGATATACTGCAAAGCAGTGGCAGGGACTTTCGGCAGCCTGATGTTTGTGAGATAGCACACAAGTCCTACCACAACGGCTATAACTGACGGGGACACAAGTGCTTTCACAAGAGATGAAAAGTCACGCTCGCCTTTCATTGTCATAAGTCCGTGAGTCCAAATAAGGACGTTGAAGAAGGTAAGATACGCCGTGAGATACAAAACGCCCTCAGAGCCGTAGATGCCGTTTATGAGCGGTATGCACATGAAGGCACAGTTTGAATATATTGACGAAACACGCTCCACCGCAAGGTCAGGAGTCTTTTTTCTTATAAGGACATATGTAAACAGTATTGTCACTGCATAGGATATCGCCGACAGCAGAAATGACCATAGCAGTCCGTGAACAAGGGTCTTATCATATTTCGATTGGTAGGACATGAAAATAAGCACAGGATTGATTATATTCAGTGCGAATGATGACAGCTGCTTTGTGCCGTCTTTTGTGATTATCCCTTTTAAATAGCAGAACGCACCTATAATAAGGATAATGAACATTATGATTATCTGATTTCCGATTATTAGACCAGCTTGCATTTTTTACTTCCTCTTATTCATATATATTTCCCACTTTATGTATTCTTTCGTCAGAATACCCAAATAGTATATCAGACTTTTGTAAAAAAAGCATGAACTCACGGTATACATTGATAAGTGATTTTTGTACTATTATTTGGGTAAATAAGTTGAAAAAGCAATTTGTATCTTAAATTTACGGACTGTCATATCTCTTGACATAAAAGTTTGAGGGGTGTATAATGTTATAGGCAATAATGCATTGAAAAAATGTAGTACATAGTCTGAAAGGAATATTTACATATGGATATAAAGAAAATATGTGCGGCTGTCTGTGCCTGCGTGATCTGCCTGTGTGCAGTCGGCTGCTCAAAGGACAATAAAGACAGCTCTTCTGCGGCGGACAGCAAGGCTGTTGTGTCGGCTGTGGACAAAACTGACAGCGAAAAGCCTGCGGACAGCAAGGCTGACGAAAGCGGCAGCGAGGACAGTCAGGTGGTGAACGAGCAGGGCGAGCTTATCACAAAGACAGCTGCGATCTTTGACGGCGATTACACACTGAAAACTACCTGCACAGAGAGCGACGGTTCAAAGCAGGAAGTAGTGAGAGCAAAAAAGGGCGGAAACATCTATCTCAAGGTAACGTCCGATATAGGCACGAGCGGTTTTATCTCTGTTGACGGCGTAAGCTATGACTATGATAACGTAACAGGCGTTTATCACAAGTCTGACGTGACGGAGCTTGATGGCGTTATAGAAAGCATAGTAAAACAGGATCTTCCGAGAACTTATGGTCACATAAACGGCGATGAGGCGGAGAAGTATGACATAGAGGAATACACTTATACAGGCGATACTTATATCACGGCCATAGACCTTTATTTTGACAAGGCTGACGGCAGTCTGAAAAAGTTTACGCAGACATATTCTGTGGAGGGTGCTGACGATACTGTTTCTGAGTATACAGTTGACGAGCTTTCAGAGGGTGCTGATGACAGCCTGTTCGACGTTTCTCAGGCAACGGGTCTTGTGGACTTTGACAGTATGTCAGAGGATCAGAGGCTTGGCTACTGTCAGGGTATTTTCAGCAAAGCAGGCGTTACTACTGACGACCTCAGCAGCGGCGGATATCAGACTGACGACCTTAAAACCATATCCTATGACGGCTTTGTGAGCCTTGTTTATACATATGGTTTCAAGTCTGTTTCGCAGTGATAGGTAAAATGCACAATTTCAGCGTGGAGATTTGGTGAAAACGCAGGGCGGAAAATGCCCTCTCCGTGCTTTACTTGTATGCGTTTTTTTGGTATAATTATAGGTGCGGTCAAATGCGACCAAAAACGTGTGCTTAACGTGTGCTTACAGAGGAACTATAAAAATGAATATACTAAAGTTTTTAAAGCCTAAGGCTTGCGTGGATTATGTTTATGATGACAACACGGCAAGACAGGCTCTTGAGAAAATGAAAAATCACAGCTTTACCGCTGTGCCTGTTATCGACCGTGAGGGCAGATATGTCAAGACCCTTGCAGAGGGCGACTTTCTGTGGTTCATGCTCAATAACGGTATTCAGGATATGCGTGAGCTGGAAAAATATAAGATAAGCGAGATAACAAGACGTGTTAAGATGAAACCTGTCTATGTATACTCCACTATCGAGGACCTGATACTTCTTTCAATGGACCAGAACTTTGTTCCTGTCATTGACGACAGAGAGGTCTTTATCGGCATCGTGACAAGAAGAGATATACTTAAATACTGTCACAATACCCTTAACGAGTATGAGGCTAAATATGGTCAGGAGGAAGAAAAAGAGGAGATAGGTGCAGTCTGAGCACTAGGAAAGGAATTGTTGTAAAAATGAAGAGGACAAACAAAAAGGGCGGTGCAGCGGTAGTCGCTGTGCTTATCGTTATAATGCTGGTGGCAGTGGGTTCTGCGGCACTGGTGGTAACAGGAAGATACACCATTCAGGAGAGCAAGGTGTCTGACGCAGTTGTGAAGATAGACAACAGCTCAGAAGAAGGCTCATCTGATGAGATGTCTGAGGCGGACGATCTTTCATCAGTGGCTGAAACACCGGTAAGCAATTATCCTGTTCAGTCGGCAGGCTATAAGGATATCAGCATAAAGGGTATGTCTGCAAACACAGCGATACTTGTTGACGCTGACACAAACGAGATAGTTGCAGGCTACAATTATGAGAAGAAGATATATCCTGCGTCACTGACAAAGATACTCACACTGCTTGTGGCAGCTGAGAACATTCATGATATGGACGCTACATACAAGTTCACAAGCGACGATATCGACCCTCTTATCGAGGACAATGCCTCAAGAGCAGGCTTTGAGGCAGGCGAAACTGTTACAATGGAAGATCTGCTTTATTCTGCTATCCTTGTGAGCGGTGCAGACGGAACAACAGGTCTTGCAAACGCAGTGGCAGGATCTGAGGAGAAGTTCGTTGAGCTTATGAACGCTAAGATTCAGGAGCTTGGTCTTACAGGTACGAACTTTGTGAACGCAAGCGGTCTGCACAACAAGAACCATTACTCAACAGCTATCGATATCGCAGTTCTCACAAAGGCTGCAATGGATAATGAAACTTGTCGCAAGGTGCTCACAACAACAAGCTACACAACTTCAAAGACAAAGCAGCACAAAGACGGCATCGAGCTTACAAGCATCATTGCACAGAGGATAGAGGGCTATTACATTGACTGTGACGGCGACGGCGAGGCTGACGACGGCATAAGCATCGAGGGCGGAAAGACCGGCTTTACTGACGAGGCAAAGTACACACTTTCAACTATACTTGACGACAACGGTCACACATATATATGCGTTACAACAAAGTCTAAGGACGAGCTAAAGTCTGTAGAGGATCAGATAGCTATTTATGAAAAGTATCTGGGCACGAACGCCTCCGCTGATACAGACAGCAAGGCTGACACAGACACATCTTCTGTTTCTGATGTTGAGGACTAATTAGATAGGATAAAAATAAATGCGGATATCTCATGGAGGTATCCGCATTTTTGTATTTGATTTTGCAAATCAGTGTAGTCAGTGTAGGGGCGAACAGCGTTCGCCCGTCGAAGTGATAAAGCTATCGGTTTTACTATCCCTATGTAGCGTTTGTGTCAATTCGTGTAACATTGTATCAATTTTTATAGCGTTTTTACAAAAAGCGGGCGAACAATGTTCGCCCCTACATGGATTGACAGAATATATCATATCACACAAGCTTTTGTATCACCCCTATGACCTTGGAAAGGTCATCACAGCAGGCGTGCAAAAGCTTTTTTGTTTCCTCGTCAGGCTGTGAAAGGTCGGGTATCATAACAGGCTTGCAGCCTGCAGCGTAGGCGGAGCGTATGCCGTTTGGTGAGTCCTCAAGGGCAATGCACTCGCTTGGGGATAGTCCCAGTTCTTTGGCGGCTGTCAGGTAGATATCAGGGGCAGGCTTGCCGTTTTCTATCATGTTTCCGCAAATAAGCTTGTCAAATCTGTCAATGATGTTTATGGAGCTGAGATAAAGTGTCGTCCGCTGGAGGTCGGTGGCGGTGGCAACGGCTTTTTTCAGTCCTGCGCTGTCGAGATAGTCAAGGAGTTCATCAAGACCCTTTTTCTTTTCGATACCGTTTTGCCTGATAAACTCGTTCATAAGCTCGATACGCTTTCCACGGACTTTATAATAATCAAAATCCTCGCCGAAAATGCCTTTCAGATGTGGGATAGCATACTTCGCCGCAAGGGAACGTATGCCGAGAACGTGCTCCTTTGTCATTGGATAGCCGTAAAAATTCGCCGCCTCGCACCAAAATCTCGTGAGCAGCTTTTCGGTATCTATCATAAGTCCATCCATATCAAATATAACGCCTTTGAGCATTTTTATCACGCCTTTCAAACTTTGTATCTGTTATTATATCATACTTCTGACGAGTTTTCAATAAAAGTGCACAAATATGGGTGGGAGAACATGCTTTCTATTGTGCATCTATATAATTCGTAATTAAAATTATATAATCCTATTGACAAATTATTAGAATGTGGTATAATAAGTACAGTGATAAAAGGCGACGCCATATGGGAACGCCTTAGAGAAAGGAATGAGAGCGAAATGAACAAAAGCGTGTATAGTCTGGTGCTTGCAGATGATGTGGTGGAGGCTGTTGACAGGCTTGCATATTCAATGAATACCAGTCGTTCAAATCTGATAAATCAGATATTGGCAGAGCGTGTTCAGCTGCTCACCCCTGAAAAAAGAATGCGTGAGATATTTTCTAAAATAGAACAGCTTATGGACAGCAGGTTTCAGACCCTTAATCAGCCGTCTGACGCCATGATGTCAATAAAAAGTCCTTTGAGATATAAATATAAGCCGACCATACGATACAGCATAGAGCTGAGCCGTGATTTTCACGGAAAGGTGGGTAGGCTGAAAGTGTCTTTCAGAACTCAGAGCACACAGCTCATTTCAATGCTTGACGGCTTTTTCAAGCTGTGGGTAAGGCTCGAAGAAAAATATCTTTCATATCTTTTCACAACGGGTGTGCCTTATGAAACGGCCGAGGGAAGATTTATAAGAGATTTTTACGCACCGCCTCAGTCGGAGCTGACCGATGAGGATATAGCAAACGCTATCGGTGATTATATAAGCTGTATGGACAGCTGTATTCAGCTTTACTTTGACAACGCCGCAGACCCTGAAACGGCGGTAAGAAAGGTATCTGAAAACTATGAGGGATATCTTCAGAAAGGCGTTGTCGTTCTTTAAGCGGTGGGCGGAGAGCTCCGCCTGCTGTGAGCATATATCTGTATGATAATAAGGGAGGTAATTTTATGAACGCTCAGAAATTGACACAGAAATCATTGGAAGCTTTGCAGGAAGCACAGAGCATTGCCTCAAGAAATTCTAATCAGGCTGTTGACCAGCAGCACCTTATGCTGGCTTTGCTTTCACAGGAAAACGGTCTTGTGCCGCAGCTTTTTGTAAAAATGGATATAGCCCCTGAAAATATAGAGGCGGCTCTCACAAGAGCGGTCGATGATATACCTAAGGTGCAGGTAGGCGGACGTGCACAGGACTCTGTATATATTTCAAGCGACCTTGACAAGGCTTTTGCGGAGGCTGAGTCTGAGGCGGCAAGAATGAAGGACGAGTATGTTTCAGTTGAGCATCTTGTTATGGGTATCATGGACAGCCCTAACAGTGCTTTGAAGGAAATATTCAAGACTTTCGGCGTAAACAAATCAAAGTTCCTCAAGGTGCTCCAGTCAGTAAGGGGCAACGCTCAGGTAACGAGCCAGAACCCTGAGGAAACATATGACGTGCTGAAAAAGTACGGTCAGGACCTTGTGGAGCTTGCAAGGCAGAATAAGCTCGACCCTGTTATCGGCAGGGACAGCGAGATAAGAAATGTTATAAGGATACTGTCAAGAAAGACAAAGAACAATCCTTGTCTTATCGGCGAGCCTGGCGTTGGTAAGACTGCCATTGCAGAGGGCCTTGCTCAGCGTATCGTCAGCGGAGATGTGCCTGACAGCCTGAAAGACAGACAGGTGTTCTCTCTGGATATGGGTGCACTTATCGCAGGTGCTAAATACAGAGGCGAGTTTGAGGAAAGATTCAAGGCAGTCGTTGAGGAGATAAAGAAGTCTGAGGGCAGGATAATCCTGTTTATAGATGAGCTGCACAACATTGTCGGTGCAGGAAAGTCAGACGGTGCAATGGACGCAGGCAACCTGCTGAAACCTATGCTTGCAAGAGGCGAGCTCCATTGTATCGGTGCAACGACCCTTAACGAGTACCGTCAGTATATCGAAAAGGACGCCGCTCTTGAAAGACGTTTCCAGCCTGTTATGGTAGACGAGCCGACAGTTGAGGATACTATTTCAATACTTCGTGGTCTTAAAGAGAGATACGAAGTTTTCCACGGCGTAAAAATTCAGGATCAGGCACTTATTGCGGCGGCTGTTCTGTCAAACAGATATATCACCGACAGATTTTTGCCTGATAAGGCTATCGACCTTGTGGACGAGGCTTGTGCTCTTATCAGAACGGAAATGGATTCAATGCCGACTGAGCTTGATGAGATAAGACGTAAGATACTCCAGCATGAGATAGAAGAAACTGTGCTCAAAAAGGAAACTGATAAGCTGGCAGTTGAACACCTCCATGAGGTACAAAAAGAGCTTTCTGAAATGCGTGAGCAGTTCAATGAAATGAAAGCTAAATGGGAGAACGAGAAGTCGGCTATCTCAAAGGTTCAGAAACTCCGTGAGGATATCGAGCAGTGCTCAAAGGATATCGAGAAAGCGGAGCGTGAATATGACCTTAACAAGCTTGCTGAGCTGAAATACGGCAAAATGGCTGACCTGCAAAAACAGCTTGCCGAAGAGGAAGAAAAGGCAGAGAAGTCAAAGACCAAGAATACTCTCCTTAGAGATAAGGTAACAGAGGAAGAGATAGCAAGGATAATCTGCCGCTGGACAGGTATCCCTGTGGCAAAGCTTATGGAGGGCGAGCGTGAAAAGCTTTTGCACCTGCCTGATATCCTCCATGAAAGAGTTATCGGTCAGGACGAGGCTGTTGAGCGTGTGTCTGAGGCTATCATGAGATCTCGTGCCGGTATCGCAAATCCAAATCAGCCGATAGGTTCGTTCCTTTTCCTCGGTCCTACTGGCGTTGGTAAAACAGAGCTTGCAAAAACTCTTGCTCAGGCTTTGTTCGATGACGAGAACAATATCGTTCGTATAGATATGTCGGAATACATGGAGAAGTTCAGCGTAAGCCGTCTGATCGGAGCTCCTCCGGGATATGTTGGCTATGAAGAGGGCGGTCAGCTCACTGAGGCGGTAAGAAGAAAACCATACTCAGTAGTTCTCCTTGACGAGATAGAAAAGGCTCACCCTGACGTTTTCAATATTCTTTTGCAGGTGCTTGATGACGGACGTATCACAGATTCACAGGGCAGAACAGTTGACTTCAAGAACACTATCATAATCCTGACTTCAAACCTCGGCTCTCCTTATATCCTTGAGGGCATAACCCCAGAGGGAGATATCTCTCAGGAGGCAAGGGACAAGGTAGATGCTCTGCTGAAACAGCAGTTTAGACCTGAGTTCCTTAACCGTCTTGACGATATCATCTACTACAAGCCGCTTATGAAAACTGAGATATACAAGATCGTTGACCTTATGCTCGCAGAGCTTGGCAAGCGTCTTGAAGACAAGAGACTCAGTATCGAGGTAACGGACGCCGCTAAGGAGGCTATCGTAAATCAGGGTTATGACCAGAATTTCGGTGCAAGACCGCTGAAAAGATTTATCCAAAGACGTATAGAAACTCTTATCGCAAAGAAGATAATCGCAGACGAGCTTGAACCTGATTCTATCTTGCAGGTAGACTATGACAAGGATTTCGTTGTGAACGTTATCTATAATACTGTGACGGAAGAATAAATGTAAAAAGGGCAGTTCTGAAAAGGGCTGTCCTTTTTGTGTCGGTTAATAAAATAGGCGATCCGCACACAATCGTTGTGCGGTATTGCCTAAAAGAATTATCTTGTTAATATTTTGGTAAGATATGCTGTTTGCTAACAAAAAAGCTTGGTTTATTTTGTGAATAATTCTGAGTTATTTTACTTGCAAAAAGTGCGGTAATATGCTAAAATATTAGTGTTAATGATTACGTTATAAAATAAGGGGAAAGAATTTCTATGAGATCAAATTTTTCTGATACAAACGATTTTGTTCAGAGCATGAACAGAAGTAAGCGAAAAAGGAAAATAATACTGCTTGTACTGTGCATAGTGCTTGCCTTTCTTGTTGCAGCCTGCATAATAGTGGGTCTGAAAATAAGAGAGAACAACCGTATAGCTATGGCTAAGTCTGTTATCACAAAGCTTGACATAAGCACCACATTTAAGGAGGCTGAGTTTGCCGACGATAAGGACTGGGACGGCGACGGCATAAAGAACGCCGACGAAACACGTCACGGAACTAATCTGCAAAGCGAGGATACCGATAATGACGGTATCAGCGACGGCGATGAGATAAAGCTTGGCACGAACCCTCTTGAGGCTGATACTGACGGCGACGGTCTGCTGGACGGTTATGAGCTTATGGCAGGAACTAATCCGAGAGATGCAAAGTCTGACGGAAAGACAAATGACGCTGAAAGAGAAATGACAGTGGAGAAAAAAGCAGGAAACTGCAAGCTTGAAATAAAGGGCGACGCTAACGCCGCAAGTGCAACACTTGTTGAGCTTGACCTGTTCGGTATCTCTTCAAACGCAAGTATCGTCACAAAGGCGTATGACGCTTATTCTGATTATAAATTCAACTCTGCGGTGATAACTTTCGATATTGATACCGCAAAGCTCAGCAAAATGGGTTATTCATTCGACGACCTTACAGTGCTCAGGTTCGATTCACGTTCCACACTTTACACAAAGGTGGATTCAAAGGTGAACAAGAGCAAAAAGACAGTTTCTGCGTCACTGACAGAGCTTGGAACTTATGTGGTCGGCGTTGAGAAAACGGTAAACGACGAGGCAACAACAAGAATTTGTTTCCTTGTTGACAACTCAGGTTCTATGTATCCGAAGGAGCAGTGCGTAACTTCTCCTGAGAATGACGTTGAATTCAAGCGTCTTGACTTCGCAAAGAGCCTTATCGACAAGTTCGAGAGCAGCTATCAGATAGGCATTTGCAAGTTCACAGGCAGCTATAAAAAAATGGTGGACTTCACTGACGATAAAACAAAGCTTTCTGAGGCTCTTGATAAGATAAAGAGCGATCCTGAGATATTTAACGGAACTCACAGCCAGACTGCTTTGCAGAGATGTATGAACGAGTTCAAGGCAACTTCCAACGGAAAGTATAGAAACATTATCGTAATGCTCACAGACGGTGAGTCTGACGAGCCAAATCCGGCAAGCGTTTCAAGCATTGCGAGCACCGCAAAGGATAAGGACATAATCGTTCTTACTGTTGGCCTTGGCAGAGATGTTGACAGAGATTGGCTCCAGGAGCTTGCTTATTCCACAGGCGGAAAGTATTATTCAGCATCTGACGCAAACGCACTTAATGACGTTTACAAGCAGATAGTTACAACGCTCAATTATGATATCGTTACATACACAAACGCCGATGACGATGTAAGAGGCTATTCACTTTATAACACAGGCTTTGACCCTAAGGTGAACGGTTTCTCATTCAAGAATTTCAGAACTACCACAACTTCAAGCGTTGACTTCGGTATGGCTGTTATGGCAAGAGATTGGTATCTCGGCAATGTTAAAACAAAGCTTGGGGATATCAAACCGTCTGATTCAAGCGATATAAAGGTGAATGCAGCAGGCTACGATATAAGCAGCACAGATTTCGGCAAGCAGTATGATGAGAGAGTACCGCTGAGCAAGATAACCTCAGATCTTTTCGCAGGAACTTATTCAGACGTTACAAAGTATCTTGACTATTCCTGCACAGGTGATACGCTGACGCTCAATGACGATTATAAATATGACAGCAAGAACAAGGGCTGGGTAAAGAACGTCACAAAGATATCAGGCGGAAACCTCCGCTGGAAAAAGGTAGAACTTCTTGACCTTGATATCGCAGAGGGCTACGATAAGATAAAGGGCGGCTATTCACAGAATGACGCCGAGTTCGCAAGAGCACTCTATAGGCTCAACGCTTTGCAGTGGGACGATTCTTCATCAGAATATAACCTGAACAACGACAGCAAGGGCTTTGAAAAGCTTGAAGATCAGCTGAGCCTCGGTATCCCTGTTGTAACAACTATCGACGATACCCATACAGTGAATGCTATCGGTCTTATTCAGGATTCTGACTGCCATAGAAAATATATCCTCCAGATATATGACAACAACTATCCTGGCGAAACAAAACAGCTTTACATTCAGAAACTGCCTAAATGTACGCTGAAAATAGACGACAGCGGCAAGGCAACAGTTGTTGATACTACATTCGAGTATTCTGCAACATATGAGGGCAAGCAGGTAGGAATCCAGTTTTCTGACGTGTCTGCTCACTGATAAAATAGGTATGAAAAAACGGAACGGTTTGACCGCTCCGTTTTTTGTTGTTTTTATTTGCAGACAATTTGTCATAAAGCGGGCGAACTCTGTTCACCCCTACATTGAAATGATGTGACTATAATTACTTGATATAATATACCCAGTTGTCTTTTCTCTTGAGGCACTCAGGATATTCGCCCTCAGTGTAGCCAAGAGCACAGTGGCCAATGCCTTCATAGTCACCCTCAATGCCAAGGCTGTGGAGTATCTCTTTGCCCTCTTCGGACTCAAACTCTTCTTTGGCACGGTGTATCCAGCAGCTGCCAATGCCCTCATCGTGAGCAGCGAGCATAAGATTTCCCATAACAAGGCTGCCGTCATAAATGTAAGTTGGGCAGGACTTGTCAGCCAAAACGATGAGCATAACAGGAGCACCATAGAACGGGTCAAAGCCCTCAGCCCAACCGCCGATCTTTCTGTTCATCTCAGAGATCTTGTCACGCATTTCCTTGTTTGTGACAGCGATTATGATAGGCGACTGAATATTTCTACCAGTTGCGGAGTAAGTTCCAGCCGTAATGATGCGGTCGAGAACGTCCTGAGGGATCATATCAGGCTTGTATTTTCGTACACTTCTTCTAGTTTTTATAAGTTCGAGCAGATCTTTCATAAAACAGTCCTCCTTTGTGACTTAGTTTGTTGATAACCTACAATTTGATTTTAGCACAGTTTTGGGGCAATGTCAACGGTTCGCTTTCTTCATAAAAAATCTCTTGCATTTTCCGCAATACTGTGCTATACTAATCAGGTATGTTTAAAAATGTAATGAAATATGGAGGAATAATTTTGGGTAAGCTTGAAGATGAAATCAAACGCCGCCGTACTTTTGCGATAATCTCTCACCCTGACGCAGGTAAAACAACTCTTACGGAAAAATTCCTGCTCTATGGTGGTGCAATAGCTCAGGCAGGTGCTGTAAAAGGTAAAAAGAATTCCCGCCATGCCGTGTCTGACTGGATGGAAATAGAAAAGCAGAGAGGTATCTCCGTAACTTCCTCTGTTATGCAGTTTCAGTATAAAAATTATTGTATAAATATCCTCGATACCCCTGGACATCAGGACTTCTCTGAGGATACCTACCGTACTCTTATGGCTGCCGACTCAGCCGTAATGGTCATCGACGCCTCAAAGGGCGTGGAAAATCAGACTAGAAAACTCTTCAAGGTCTGCGTTATGCGTCATATCCCTATCTTTACTTTCGTAAATAAAATGGACCGTGAGTCAAGAAATCCTTTTGACCTTATGGAGCAGATAGAGTCAGAACTCGGTATCCAAACTTACCCTGTGAACTGGCCTATTGGTTCCGGTAAAGAGTTTAAGGGCGTCTACGATAGAGATAAAAAGCATATCATATCCTTCGAGGCAAGCGGCGGACAGCATCAGGTCGCTGCCACTGAAGTTGACCTCTCCGACCCGTCATTGGACAGCCTTATCGGCGAAGATCTCCATTCTACTCTCTGCGACGATATCGAGCTGCTGGACGGTGCAAGCTATGAGTTCGATATCGAAAAGGTCAGAAAGGGCGAGCTTTCACCTGTGTTTTTCGGCTCTGCTCTTACAAACTTCGGCGTTGAACCGTTCCTTGAAAACTTCCTCGAAATGACAACTTCTCCTACTCCGAGAAATTCTTCTGCCGGTATCATAGACCCGTTCGACCCTGAGTTCTCAGCATTCGTGTTCAAAATTCAGGCGAATATGAACAAGGCTCACCGTGACCGTATCACTTTCCTGCGTATCTGTTCAGGAAAGTTCGATAAGGATATGGACGTCCTCCATGTTCAGGGCAACAAAAAGCTTAGACTTTCTCAGCCTCAGCAAATAATGGCTCAGGAAAGAGAGATTATCGACGAGGCTTATGCAGGCGATATAATCGGCGTGTTCGACCCCGGTATTTTCGCTATTGGCGATACAATATGCTCGCCAAAAAGAAAGTTCGAGTTCGAGTCTATCCCAACATTCGCACCTGAGCACTTTATGAGAGTCCGTCAGAAAGATACCCTCAAAAGAAAACAGTTCGTTAAGGGTACAACGCAGATTGCTCAGGAGGGTGCTATCCAGATCTTCCACGAGCCTGACAGCGGTATGGAAGAAGTTATCGTCGGCGTTGTCGGCGTGCTCCAGCTTGAAGTCTTTGAATACAGAATGAAGAATGAGTATAACGTTGACCTTTTCAAAGAGGGTCTGCCATATTCATATATCCGCTGGATAGATAATAAGGATATCGACCCTAAGACCCTGAAACTTTCAAGCGACACAAAGCTTGTCAAGGACTTCCGTGACAACTATCTGCTGCTTTTCACAAGCGAGTGGAATATTCGCTGGGCACTTGAAAGAAACGAGGGCTTGCAGCTCTCTGAGTTTAACAGAGGCGACCTACAGTAAAATACGCAAATGCGTTGTTTATGTGTAGAGAATGAACCGTGTTCGCTCATTGATTTGATAAATTTGAACTGACCAAGGCTGATGCTTTGGCCAGTTTTTTACTTGTATGTTTTTGTCATTGACAAATTAAAAAAATTGTGATATAACTAAGGCAGAAGATAGGTTTAAGACGTTTCGTAACTTTGGAGGCGTGTGTATATGATGATAAAAAAGATAAGTGCAGCAGTTTTGGCAGTCATGATATCAGCCGGTATGGTTTGCATGACAACTGCCTTTGCAGCCGACGAAAATGCAGCGGCAGCCACGGCACAGGAGTATGCTGCGGATAAAGACGCAGGCGAGCAGCTTGTGCAGAATGTGCTTGATAAAAAGGACGAGATAATAAAGGATATGCAGAGCTTTGATACTGACCCTGACGTTCCGTTTTCTTATAGTGCATGGTTTCAGGATCTTGACCTTGACGGAACACCTGAGTTCATAATGGGCGGTCAGGTCGGAGACGGCTCAAGGCATTTCTATATCCTCGATAAAGACGGAAAAGTAAATCACCTTGAGGGCAACAGCGGAGTGTATGACCACATCGACGGCCCTGAGGGCTTTGAGTATGAACTTTGCAGAAACATTTATACAGGTGAGTTTGTGTATATGATGCAGGGCGACGTCGTAAGGAAAATGACTTTTTCCGCCGATAAGGGCGTGACAGAGGAGGAACTTTGCAAGACCACCTATGACGAGAAAACCAACAGCGATGTTTATACCGTGGGTGGAAAGCAGGTAAACAAGACCCAGTATGGCGTGTTCCTTAGCACCATAAGCAGCTATGTGCCTGTGGACGTTACCACTACCGTAATATATCAGGACGAGTTTGCAGCCGCAGGCAAGGACGAACTTCTCAAGGCTTATAATGACTATACATATTCTGTGCCGACTAAAGAAACAGGCAAGGCAGATATGATAAGACACGTCAAAAACGCACATGACCTTCTTGATGAAGATCTTGGAGATCTGTCCGTTGAAATGTCACCTGACGTTGAGTGGGATTATGAGGGCTGGTTTGAGGATATAGACTTTGACGGAGTTCCTGAATTTCTTATCGGCGGAGCAGCAGATTATGAGGACGGCACATCAAAGCGAGTTTTCATGGCAATAGACGGCAGCAAACACAGCTACATCACAGGCAGCAGAGTTTCAAGCGACCACGGCAAGGGTGCTGAAAGCTTTGGCTATAAGCCTTATAAAAATAAGACGACAGGCGAAAATGCACTTCTCACCGCCGACAGCTATGCCGATAAGGATACAGAGAACTATGCTGTAAGACGTCTTGTTTATGCTGTGGGCAAGTATATGGAAACAGACCTTTGCACAGCACAGAAGAATAAGACTTCCGGCAAAACGACCTATATCGTTGAGGGCAGCGAGGTCAGTGAAGAGAATTTCCAAAAGTATCTAAGCTCACTTAACAGCACATATGAGGAGCTTTCCGTGAACATTGAGAGCACAGGCAGCAAAACGATACCGACAGATGAAAGCGTGCTGGGTTCGTCCTATGATGCCTATAAGCTTGGCGATGTCGTTGGTGACGCAGCTTTCGCCTACGGCAAAAAGTCCGCAGACCCAAAGGTAGATATTCCAACATCAGAGGGCAAAACGCAGGACAAATCATCAGCTGTGAACCCGTCCACAGGGGCAGTCGCAGGCGTTGCCGCCGCAACAGTTGTGGGCATCGGCGTAGGTGCAGCATTGGTGGCAAAACGCAAAAAGAAATAATATGATATTTTTATCGCCGTGCTTGTGAGAGTACGGCGATTTTTGTGTCATAACGTACCCGTTGTCCGCATAACTTGTACAAAGAGAACAAGTTGTTTTCAAAACAAGGAGGACGGATATATGTTCAGAAGATTGCAGAATATTTTGTGCTGCGTGGTGATAGCAGGTTTCGCAGCAGTGTGCTGGTATGGCAAAACAAACGGCGATGCCGTCATGTCGGGAACAAAGGTGAAAACTTCTTTGGATAAACCCGTGGTGGTCATCGACCCAGGCCACGGCGGTATGGACGGCGGCTGTGTTTCTGTTGACGGAACGCCTGAAAAAGGTATAAACCTTGCGGTGGCTGAAAGCCTCCGTGACGGTCTGAAACTCCTGGGCTATGACGTGGTCTGCACCCGTGAAAGCGATATCTCTATCTACGATAAAGGCACTGAGGGACTGGGCGAGCAGAAAAAGTCCGATATGAAAAACCGCCTCGCTATATTCTCAAAATATTCGGACGGCATATCAGTGTCCATTCATCAAAACCAGTTTACCGACAGCCGCTACAGCGGTGCTCAGATGTTCTATTCAAAGGATAACACTGAGGGCGAAAAGCTCGCAGGTGCAATGCAAAAACAGTTCGTTGCCCTCTTGCAGCCTGATAATACCCGTGAAACTAAACCCGTGGGCGATGAGCTTTACCTGCTCAATAATACAAAGAACCCTGCGGTCATGATAGAGTGCGGTTTCCTTTCAAACCCCGAGGAGGCTCAAAAGCTGGAGAATGAGGACTATCAGCGTCAGGTGGCTTTCACCGTCCTCACCGGTATCAGCGAATATAGACTTATGCAGAAATAGATCCAGCGGCAGCGTGATATCACCTGCCGCCGTTTTTTGTTTGTAAAAACAGGTATAAATTGCTTGACTTTTAAAATGGGATATTGTATAATATAATAGTGTATTTATAGCATAGTATATTTTTTAACTTTTTCCGTCGGACTTTCGGCTGGAAAACAAATAAAGGTGGATTGAAAATGGGATTGTTTGATAAAATATTCGGCAACTATTCTAAAAAAGAGCTTGCCAAGATAGAACCTATCAAGAATAAGGTCCTTGAATTGGAAAGCAAGTATGCCGATATGTCTGACGAAGAGCTAGGCGGACAGACTGCCATTCTTAGAGGCAAGCTGGACGAGCTTTCAACTCTTGACGACGTTCTTCCTGACGCTCTTGCGGTTTGCCGTGAGGCTGCGTTCAGAGTGCTTGGCAAAAAGCCTTATCCTGTTCAGATAATCGGTGCTATCGTTCTTCATCAGGGACGTATCGCCGAAATGAAAACAGGTGAAGGTAAAACTCTCGTTGCTTGTCTGGCAGCGTATGCTAACTCTCTTACAGGAAAGGGCGTTCACGTTGTAACAGTAAACGACTATCTGGCTAAGTTCCAGTCTGAGGAAATGGGCAAGGTGTTCCACTTCCTGAACACTTCTATCGGCGTTGTGCTCACAGGCATGAACAAGGAGCAGAAGAGAGAGGCTTATAATGCCGATATTACATACGGTACAAATAACGAGTTCGGCTTTGATTACCTCCGTGACAACATGGTAATATATAAAAAGGATAAGGTACAGAGAGAGCACGCTTTCGCTATCGTGGACGAGGTGGACTCTATCCTCATAGACGAGGCGAGAACTCCGCTTATCATTTCAGGTCAGGGCGACAAGTCAACAAAGCTCTATTCACTTGCTGACAGATTTGCAAAAACGCTGAAACCTGTTACCGTTGTTGAAATGGACGATAAGGCAGATAACGACCTTCTCGATGGCGACTATATCATCGACGAAAAGGCTAAGACCGCAACTCTTACAAAGAGCGGCGTTAAGAAAGCAGAAAAGGCGTTCAACGTTATAAACCTTATGGACGCTGACAATATGACCCTCGCTCACCATATCAATCAGGCTATCAAAGCAAACGGCGTTATGAAAAAGGATATCGACTACGTTGTTAAGGACGGCGAAGTCCTTATCGTAGACGAGTTCACAGGCCGTATCATGCAGGGAAGACGTTTCAATGACGGTCTGCATCAGGCTATCGAGGCAAAAGAGGGCGTTGAGATAGCAAGAGAGTCAAAGACTATCGCTACTATCACATATCAGAACTACTTCCGTCTGTATGGCAAGCTGTCAGGTATGACAGGTACTGCCATTACTGAGGAGGACGAGTTCAGAGAGATCTATAAGCTCGACGTTATCGAGATACCGACAAACAAGCCTGTTATCAGAGTTGACCACCCTGACGTTGTTTTCAAAACAGAAAAGGGCAAGTTCAACGCTGTTATCGAGCAGGTAATAGAGTGCCATAAAAAGGGACAGCCGGTACTCGTTGGTACTGTTTCCGTTGAGAAGTCAGAGTATCTTTCAAGATTGCTGAAAAATAAGGGCATCAAGCATGAAGTGCTTAACGCCAAGCACCATGACCGTGAGGCTATGATAGTCGCACAGGCCGGTAAATACGGTGCAGTTACTATCGCTACCAACATGGCAGGACGTGGTACTGATATCATGCTTGGCGGTAACGCTGAGTATAAATCACTTGCAGACCTTCAGAAAATGGGCTATTCTGAGGAAGTCGCTGTCGAGGCAGCAGGTTTCTCAAATACTCAGGACGATGAAGTTCTGGCTGCAAGAGCAGAGTATAAGAAACTCTATGCAAAGTATTCAGAAGAGGTAAAGGAGCTTGCTGAAAAGGTAAGAGAGGCGGGCGGACTTTATATAATCGGTACAGAAAGACACGAGTCAAGACGTATCGACAACCAGCTGAGAGGACGTTCAGGACGTCAGGGCGATCCGGGCGAAAGCACATTCTTCCTCTCACTTGAAGACGACCTTATGAGAATTTTCGGCGGCGAGAGGATAACAGCTATGATGGATACCCTCAAAGTTGACGAGAATACTCCAATACAGTCAAAAATGCTCACAGGTGTTATCGAATCTTCACAGAAGAAGATAGAGGGCAGAAACTTCAACATCAGAAAGAACGTCCTTAACTACGACGACGTTATGAACACACAGCGTGAGATAATCTATAAGCAAAGACAGCAGGTGCTTGACGGAGAAGATCTCCATGACAATATCCTCGGCATGATAAAAGAGTTCGTTGAGGATTCTGTAAATATGTATATCACCGATGAGGACGTTCAGGATAACTGGAACTTGCAGGGCCTTAAAGAAAGACTTATGGGTATAATCACCGTTGAGGACGATTTTAATTATACTCCGCAGGAGCTTGACGAGATAACAAAGAAGGATATCGTTGACCTCCTTGAAGACAGAGCTTTGAAGATATACGCAAAGCGTGAGGAAGACTTGGGTCAGGAACTTCTCCATGAGATAGAAAGAGTTGTCCTCCTTAAAGTAGTAGATACAAAGTGGATGGCTCATATCGACGATATGGACGAGCTGAAAAAGGGTATCGGTCTGCGTTCATACGGTCAGAAGAACCCTGTTGTCGAGTACCGTATGGAAGGTATGGATATGTTCGACGATATGGTCGCATCTATCCGTGAGGACACTGTAAGAATGTTGTTCACCATTCAGGTAAGAAAGAACAACGCCGCTCCAAAGAGAGAGGATGTTCTCAAACCGGGCGAGCATCATAACATGACTGTAAGAAAGGCTAAAAAGCCGGGTAGGAACGATCTGTGCCCATGCGGAAGTGGCAAGAAGTATAAGAATTGCTGCGGAGCAGGAAACGGTGCACAGGCTGATGAGAGCGAGCAGGCAGAAAGCAGTTCTGAGGAATAATTTCAGATGATAAGACAGGACGGCAGAAAACACCGTCCTGTTTTGGGTATTTCCAAAGAGGGAAAAATATAAAACGGGAGTGTAGTGAAATGTCAACAGCTTTTAAAAGTGCAGATATACTTCTGCCTAAGAACACCGATATGTCAAAGTGGGCAGTAGTTGCCTGCGACCAGTATACATCTGAGCCTGAGTATTGGGCTGACGTTGAAAAGATAACAGCCGGCTCAAAAAGTGCTTTGAACCTTATCCTGCCTGAGGTCTATCTTGAGGACGATAACGTTGATGAGAGAATAGCTGACATACATAAAAATATGAACAGCTATATCAGCGAGGGCGTTTTTGAAGAGTATAAGGACGCCATGATATACGTTGAAAGAACACAGTCAGACGGAAAGGTAAGAGCAGGCATCGTGGGTGCTATCGACCTTGAAGAGTATGACTACCGCAAAGGCTCAAAGTCTGCCGTAAGAGCGACTGAGGCAACTGTTGTGGAAAGAATACCGCCAAGAATAAAGGTAAGACGTGGTGCTCCCGTTGAGCTGCCGCATATCATGATACTCATTGATGATACTGAGAAAAGCGTTGTCGAGCCGCTGGAGGCTCACAAGGCAGAGATGAAAAAGCTCTATGACTTTGACCTTATGAAAAAGGGCGGTCATATCGCAGGATATCTCGTTGACAAGGCTATGCAGGAAAAGATAATCGCCGCACTTGAAAAGCTTGGTGATATCGACGCTTTCAATGGAAAGTATGGTCTTAACGAAACTTCACCGCTCGTTTACGCTATGGGTGACGGCAACCATTCTCTCGCTACCGCAAAGGAATTTTACGAGGAGCAGAAGAGAGAGAACCCTGATAAGGACATGAGCAACGCTCTTTGCAGATATGCCCTTGTGGAGATAGTGAACCTTCATTCACCTGCACTTGAATTCGAGGCTATCCATAGAATAGTTACAGATGTTGACACAAAGGCTCTTATGAGCGAAATGACAGCGGCTCTGGAGCTTTCTGAGGAAAAGTCAGAGCAGGCAATAGTTGTCTGCGACAACGGCGAGGAAAAGACACTCTATATACATAAGCCGACTTCAAAGCTCACTGTCGGCTCATTGCAGAATTTCCTTGACAGCTATATCAAGGAAAAGGGCGGCAAGGTGGATTATATCCACGGTGCAGAGGTAATAAGAGAGCTTTCCGCAAAGGAAAATTCCATAGGCTTTATGCTCCCTGATATGGGCAAGGAAGAGCTTTTCCCAACTGTTATCGTTGACGGTGCACTGCCGAGAAAAACATTCTCTATGGGTCACGCCGAGGATAAGAGATTTTACGTTGAGGCAAGGAAAATATTGAAATAGAAATATCGTAGACAATATAATTTAAAAGGAGTTTTTACGATGATAATTGAAGAAGTCAAAAAGGAACTTACAGGACATATCATTCCGTTCTGGAACAAGCTGAGAGATGACGAAAACGGCGGATTTTACGGCTTTATGAGCTATGACCTCAAGCTTGATAAGCAGGCTGATAAGGGCGTTATCCTCCATTCAAGAATACTTTGGTTCTACTCAAAGGCTTATATCACACTTGGCGATAAGGCATTGCTCGATAACGCACGCCACGCCTATGAGTTTATCAAAAACCATTGTATCGACTATGAGTACGGCGGAGTTTATTGGATGATGAACTATAAGGGTGAGCCTGCCGATACAATGAAACATACATATAACGTTGCGTTCGCTATCTATGCACTGTCTTGCTACTATAACGCAAGCGGCGATAAAGAGGCTCTTGAGCTTGCCTATAAGCTTTTCCACGACATCGAGAACAACACTCTCGACGAGTATGGCTATAGAGAGGCTTTTGACAGACAGTGGAATCTGGTGCCAAATGACGCACTTTCAGAAAACGGCTTGCAGGCTGATAAGACCATGAACGCTATCCTCCACCTTATCGAGGCTTATACCGAGCTTTATAAGGCAGACCATAACGAGGAAGTTGCCGAAAGACTTAAATTCCAGCTTGGTCAGATGAAAGATATCGTCTATACTCCTGAAACTAACGCACTGAAAGTTTTCTTTGATACAAAGTTTGACCTTGTGGGAGATATCCATTCATTCGGTCACGATATCGAGGCAACATGGCTCATGGACCTTGCCTGCGATACTCTTGGCGACGAGGAGCTTAAAAAGCAGTTTGCCGAAATGGATCTTAAAATTTCTCATAACATTCAGAACATCGCACTTGATAACGGTGCACTGAACAACGAGCGTGAGAACGATAAGATAGATAAGAAACGTGTATGGTGGGTAGAGGCAGAGTCTGTTGTTGGCTTTATCAACGCTTATCAGCACAGCGGCGAAAAGAAGTTCCTTGAAAGTGCAAGAAGTGTGTGGGAGTATATCAAGGCTGAGATGATTGACAAGAGAGAAGGCTCAGAGTGGTATGCCGAGGTGTCCTATGACCATAAGCCGCACGACTGGAAAGAGATAGTCGGCCCATGGAAGTGCCCATATCATAACGGCAGAATGTGCATGGAGGTCATCAACAGAGGCGTGGATTTCTGATGTTCAGGTATGAAACACACCTGCATACCGCCGAGGGCAGCGGCTGTGCCTCTGCAAGCGGAGCAGAGCAGGCAAGACGTTATAAAGCCCTAGGCTATGACGGGATCATCGTCACCGACCACTTTTTTAACGGAAACTGTGCCGTCACCAACTTTGACAGTTGGGAGGACAGAGTGAACAAGTTCTGCAAAGGCTATGAAAACGCCAAGGCTGTGGGTGACGAGATAGGTCTGAAAGTGTTTTTCGGACTGGAGTATTCCTACTTCGGTGCAGACCTGCTCACTTACGGTATAGACAAGGATTTTCTTCTTGCCAACGATAACCTCAGTGATATAAGCTTTTATCAGTTTGCCGACAGAGTGCATAAAGCAGGGGGAGTGCTTGTTCACGCCCACCCGTTCAGAGAGGCAGATTGGTATATCCATGAAATAAAGCTGCTGCCAAAATGGATAGACGGCGTTGAGGTCTATAACAGCGGCAACGGCAAAGAAGTTTTCAATGAGCGTGCAAAGTGGTATGCCGAACAGTTCGGCTTTAAGCAAACAGGCGGTACGGACAATCACCACCTGTGGGTGGAGGACAGCCGTATCAGCGGCGTTGCAACTGACGAGCCGATCAATTCCATAGAAGATTACATAGAATTTCTCCGTGACGGAAAGCTTACCCCGATAATTCCGGAAAAGCCGGCTGAAACATAAATAAAAACTTCAATGACGTTTTTTCGCCATTGAAGTTTTTTTACTATGAAATTTTGCTTTCATTTACCGAAACATCGTCGGAATAAGATTCCGATTCAGCGGCAGAATCGTCGGGAACACGAATGTAAGTATCAACGGCGACGAATGTGTTTTCATCAACATACTTAAACGGGTGGTCAAAAGCTTCTTTATATTTTTCGTGCTGTAAATCGTTTCCGATTGTAAATTCGACGTATACTTTATCTGTTGCTTCGTGATAGGTTTTAATAGTATATGTTCTGGTTTCAGACCACATTTTTATCGTATCCTGCTTTGCAGTCTCGTCATAAAACGTAAACAGCTTATTGCAAAGATATTCCGAATCTCCGCTGTATTTCAGAGTGTTGTTTTCTCCTATTGTAAAATAATCTTTGCTTGTATCTCCGTTTGGATAATATTTTCCCATATTCAGCGTTGGTTCCTGATAGGTATCATCATGGGGACAGCTGTAGTTAAAGGTATTTATTCCGCTTTCATCATCTTCAGGTTCATCAGAAGAAACTATGTTCTTTAAGCCAAAATACCAAAAGCAAAATATAAAAGCGGCAGCAACGATTATCCATATTATTATGCCAACGTGTTTAGCTTTCATAGTTGTACCCCCATATAATTTTCAAATTAAATACCCTATGTTTAAATTGTACATTTTGTAATCATAAATGTCAATGTGCAATATGAATAACAAAAAACAAATTTTGTATATATAGTCACATTTCAACAGAACTTTGTGCGTTTATCTAATTTTATTATTCCTATTGACAAATCCACATTAATGAGCTAAAATATAAATGTTATTATTTTATAAAAACGAGAAAGGAAAACATATTATGAAAATCAAAAGAATACTTGCAGCAGTGCTTTCACTTGCAATGGGCGTATCAATGATGACAGCCTGTGGCAGTAAGGATAGTTCTTCAAAAGCTGAAAACGATTCCTCAGCCGCAGAAAGCACACAAAAGCATACCAATGACCCTATGACAGTGACCACTGCAAAAGACCTTGTGGCTCAGATGAAAGTGGGCTGGAATCTTGGCAATACCATGGACGCCACAGGCGGCTCAGGTCTTGACGCTGAAACCTCATGGGGAAATGTGGAAACCACAAAATTGATGATAGACCAGGTCAAGGACGCAGGCTTTAATGTGTTCAGACTTCCTGTTTCATGGGGCACTCATATGGACGAGAACTATACCGTTGACGAGGCATGGATGAACAGAGTTCAGGAAATAGTCGATTACGGTATCGACAACGGAATGTTCGTTATCCTCAACACCCACCACGAGGAGTGGTATATGCCTAAGAAAGACCGTGCCGATAAAGATGTCGAGCAGCTCAAAGCCCTCTGGAAACAGATATGCGACAGATTTCAGGGCTATGACGAGCACCTCATTTTCGAGGGCGTGAACGAGCCTAGACTTAGAGGCGAGGGCAACGAGTGGATAGGCGACGCCGAGTCAAGAGAAGTCGTGAATCAGTACGCAAAGGCGTTCGTTGAAACAGTCCGTGCCTCAGGCGGAAACAACCCTAACAGATGTATAATGGTAACACCATATGCCGCATCATCAACAAAGCAGAATATGGAGGCTTTGGAAGTTCCGCAGGGCGACGATAAGATAATAGTTTCTATCCACGCTTATCTTCCATATTCATTCGCTCTCGATACCGCAGGCACAGACCAGTATACAAGCATTGATTCTTCTATCACAACACTCTTTACCGATATCGATGAAGTGTTCCTCAGCAAGGGAATACCTGTAATAATCGGCGAGTTCGGCTCTGTAAATAAGTCTAATACAGAGGCAAGAGTTCAGTGCGTAAAGGATTATCTCAGTACCGCAAAGCAGTACGGCGTACCATGCTGTTGGTGGGATAACGGCACAAGAATAGGAAACGGCGAGAACTTCGGACTTCTCAACAGATCCGAGGGCGGCTGGTATTTCCCTGAAATAATCGACGCTATCATGGAAACCGTGAACAGCTAAAAAAATCAAGGACGGAAGAAATTCCGTCCTTTTTGTATGCTCAAATTATGTGCAATTTTTGTGGGGCGAATTGATGTCTTGCGAGCGGTGTGCAATCTTGCGGTAAACGGGCGACCAAAGGTCACCCGTTCCCTCCACAAACTTTTTGCGTTTATCAAATACCAAAAAAGGACGACCTCAACGCCGTCCTTTTTTCATATCTATTCCCCCGAAAGGGACTTTTTCATTGCAATGTGCGGACAATATTCGTCCTTGTAAACATCACCATACGCAGTGTAGCCCAGCTTTTCATAGAAAGGCTGAACTCTCGTCTGTGCCGATAAGCCAACTTCCTTGTAGCCGACCTTTGCAGCCTGCTTTTCCAGTGCCTCAACTATCATTCTGCCAAGATCTCTGCCACGATATGCCTTTCTTACGCATATCCTGCCAATGTGAGCCTCACCGTTTTGGTCAAACAGCCTGCCCGTGGCAATAGGATATCCGCCCGTGTAAATAACAGCATGATAAGCCTTAGCGTCAATATCGTCAAATTCGTTCACAAAGCCTTGCTCCTGAATGAATACCTGCTGCCTTATGAGCCTGGCGTCAGGATTGTTCTCAAGCCCCTTTGCTATCTTAATGGTGTAGCTATCCATTTTATCAGCCTCCAAGACGTATCATTTCATCGATACATTTTCTTGCAGAGGTTATCTCCTCGTCAGTCATCTTTATCTCAAAACCACCGCCGTTGCCAATGCCCTCGCAGGTCTTGTAAACGTCCATAAGAGTGGTGAGTTTCATGTTAGGACAGAGTATCTTCTTTGAAAGAATGTAAAATTCCTTGTCAGGGAATCTGTACTGCAAATGCTCCGCAATGGATATCTCCGTGCCTATGATAAACTCCTTTGCGTCAGACTCAGCCGCAAAATTCATTATGCCGGAAGTCGAACCAACATAATCAGCCATTTCGCTTACAGCAGGGATACACTCAGGGTGACAAAGCACCAGTGCGTTAGGGTGAGCCGTCTTAGCCGCTATCATGTCAGCCTTTGTTACCGACGCATGAACAGGACATCCGCCCTGCAAAAGCATTATATCCTTGTCAGGACAGGCTTTCTGTACGAAAGAACCAAGGTTGCAGTCAGGAATGAAAAGTATCTTGTCAGCCTCCATGTTCTTTACTATCTTTACCGCCGAAGATGAGGTAACGCAAACGTCGCATACGCTCTTGAGAGCCGCCGTTGTGTTTATGTAGCATACTACCTTTCTGTCAGGCTCCTGAGCCTTTACCATTTCTATCATCTCAGGCTCCATCTGCTCAGCCATCGGACAGCCTGCCGACGGATTAGCAAGGTATACGTTCTTGTCAGGGGAGAGCATTTTCGCAGTTTCCGCCATAAAATGAACTCCGCACATAAGGATATTCTTGTTTGAAACTTTCTGTGCCTCAACGCTGAGCTTGTAAGAATCTCCTGTGATATCCGCTATCTCCACTATTTCCTTAGCCTGATAGCTGTGTGCAAGGATACAAATATCCTTTTCTTTCTTTAACTGAAGAATTTTTTCCTGTACGTCCTTAATCATATCCAGATCATGCCTTTCAAACCCTGAAAAGCATATCCTCCTTTCGGTGTTTCGGCGTTTGCCGAAAGATTTATACCATATTATTATAGTATGATATAGACATTTTGTCAAGGGCATCTCTGCCATACCGCCTATAGCACTTGACAAATCTGTCAACAGGGTGTATAATCAACAGTATTGACAATCAACTGTCTTGACATTTGGAGGAATAAAAATGAACGATAAAACAGCCGAGCGTTTCGGAGAGGTATTCCGACGCTTTTTTGAAACAGGATATATGGACGACCTCGCAGAACTTTTTCAGGGAGAGAGCAAAGTCATAGTCTATCTCAGCACAGCTGAGGGCATAGTCTACCCCTCAGACATAAGCCGTGACCTTATGATATCACGTCAGCGAGCAACGTCAGTGCTCAGTGCAATGGAGAAAAAAGGCTTTGTTAGCCTTGTGCGTGACCCTGAGGATAAACGCCGTGTGCAGGTGAAACTCCTCCCAAAAGGTGAAAAGTCCATTGAAGAAAAGCAGCAGCGTCTTGAAAAATATTTCAGCGTGTTCGTTGACGCACTGGGTGAGGAAAATCTCAAAAACCTCCTTGACAGCTCCGAAAAAGCTGTCGAGGCACTTGAACATACAATGAAGGGCAACTCTCAGAAAGTCTGAGAGGCGGAAAGGAAACTGCCATGAACATTTATAACGAATTTAGAAAAACGGCAATAAACCGCTATAGCAAAACTGCTCTCGTGATGATGAACGACGAGGGCGAAACAAAGGAATATACATTCGGACAAACTTTGCAGCAGGCAGATATTTTTTGCAGCCGCCTGAAAGCCATGGGCGTCGTGGCAGGGGATAGGGTCTGTATCGCCTCTGAGGGCAGACCTGAGTGGAATATCGCATTCCTCGCCTGTGCCAAGCTTAACGCAACAGCCGTGCTTCTTGACTATTCTCTGCCGGCAAACGAACTTCTTGCATTGGTGGAAAAGTCGCAGCCTGTGTGCGTTATCTCATCTAAAAAGACAGCACCAAAGCTTTTCAACGTCAAAAATATCCCAGTTCTCGATATACAAGATCAGCTTGACAGATTTGACGGCTCAGGCGAAACCATACTCCGTCAAGGGGAAATAGGCGACCCGGATATCGCCGTCATAATCTTCTCCAGCGGCACAACAAGAACTGCCTCAGGAATAATGCACACCCACGATTCACAAATAAAATCCTGCAAAATGGTCTGCGAGTGCAACGGCATTACCGATAACGAGCGTTACCTTGGTATCCTGCCAAACAGCCATATCTACGGACTTTTCGCACAGGTCTTAGCCCCACTCCTCACAGGCGGCACAGTGTGCTTTATAGAGTCCCTCTCCGCCAAAGGTCTGAACGCAGGATTTACAGTTTTCAAGCCTACTGTTTTCCCCGGCGTGCCAAAGGTCTATGAACTTCTGAAAACTCAGATAATGCAGCAGGTAAATGCCAGCAAAGTGTCATCGGCCATTTTTAAGAAAATGTTCCCCGTGGCACTTCACCAAAGAAAGATATATGGTATAAACAGCGGCAGAAAAATATTCTCTAAAATACATAAAGCATTGGGCGGCGAACTGAGATTTCTCTGCTCCGCAGGCTCGCCAATGTCAAAGGATACCTTCGACTTTTTCTACGGCACAGGCTTTAATATCGTCAATAACTACGGTGCAACTGAAACCAGTATACCTACTGTCGGCACATATGGCAAGCACGTCTACGCCGATACCTGCGGCAAGCCATATCCTGATATAAAAGTTAAAATCGACCGCAGCGGCGAACTGCTCGTCAAGTCACCATATATGATGATAGGCTACTACGGCGACAAAAAGTCCACTGCAGAGGCTTTCACCCCTGACGGTTGGTTCAGATCAGGCGACCTTGCAAAGTTCGATAAACATAAAAATATCGTCATATTAGGCAGATGTAAAGAAAATATCGTCCTCTCTACAGGCAAAAAAGCAGCCCCTGACGATATCGAGCAGGTCTATAAAGGCATCGAGGGCGTTGACGAACTGGTGGTCTGCGGCGTGCCGGCAAAAGAAGAAAGCTATGACGAGGTGCACGCCTTTGTGGTCTGCCCTGAGGAAAAGCGTGAGCAGGCCGAGGAAAAACTCAAAGAGATAAGTTCCTCCGCAGGTCAGGCAATGAAACTCAGCGGCATACATTTTGTGGATAGCATACCAAGAACGGCTATCGGCAAACCAAAGCGTTATCTGCTGAAAAAAATGGTCATGGAGGACGCTGTCGATACCCTGAATAATCAGGATCAAAAGCATATCGACCCGTCGGATATCCCGTCAATGGTGAGAAACGCCGTGGCAAAAATAGCCCATGTTCAGCCAAATGAAGTCAAACTCAATACAAAATTCTTGCAGGAGTTCACAATAGATTCCCTCTCCGCCATAGAGCTTGCACTTGAAATAGAGGAGTTCAGCGGCGTGCGTGTTGACGGCTGTATGGATAAGGATATGACCGTGGGCAAGCTTATCGCCCTCGTGCAAAACCCTAACCGCATAAAACCGCAGACCGTGAAGTCAATGCTCTATCCACTGGATAAGAAAAAGATAGACTACCATATTTACCGCTTTTACAGAAACCTTGTGACAGCCTTCTATGAGGTCAAGGTCGCAAACGAGGAGAACCTCCCAGATAAAGGCGGCTATATAATCTGTGCCAACCACGTTTCAAACTTCGATTTTATCTTCCTCACCCTGAATTTCAGATACGAGCGTTTTGCAAAATTCTGCTGCATGGCAAAGAAAGAGCTTTTCAACGGCAGCCTCGCCAGCCGACTTCTCGTAAGAGTAGGCGGCATGGTACCGGTCGACAGAGGCGGCAGAGTAGACGAAACCATGGCAGCCCTGAGGAAAAAGCTCGGACAGAAATGGGGCGTCCTTGTCCACCCTGAGGGCACAAGGAGCAAAACGGGCGAAATGGGCAAATTCAAAAGCGGAGCAGCCGTCCTAGCCATAGAGGCGAACGTGCCGATAGTTCCGGCCTATATCAAAGGCGGCCACGAGATATTCCCGCCGGACAAAAAGCTGCCAAGACTTTTCAACTGGAAAAGGCTGAGCAAATATAAGGTCAAAGTAGTGTACGGCGAGCCGATATATCCAAACGGGGAAAGCCCTGAGGAACTTATGGCGAAAGTCCGTGATTCTGTGCTTGCCTTGAAAAACGAAGAGAACTGATTTAAAGTGAGGAGTGAGGAATGAGCATAGCTGACCAAAGTAAAGAACAAGTACCGAGCGTAGCGGTTTTGCGGTACAACAAACTTGCCCGAACCCACAAAAAATAAATCGCCGCAGGCGATACCTTCATTCCTCACTAAATTGTTTGACAAGTCGCAAAATATGTAGTATAATGTATTAATACGCTGATACGGTGACGTGTTATCGTAATATTTAGTTAAGGAATGAATATTTATGACTTTTGAGGAAGTAAAAAAGGTCACGGAGATCCTGCTGGAGTTCCTGCCTAATACCCTGAAACTTTTCGCATGGACTATCGTGCTGTCCATACCGGTGGGCGTGCTTGTGACAATGCTTAAAAAGTGCCGTTTCAAGCCGATCTCATGGCTGACGAACCTCTATATACTCGTCATGCGTGGCACACCGCTCATGCTGCAAATAATCGCTATCTATTATGCCGTGCCGCTTATTATCGCAAGTGCCGCAAAGCAGGGCAAAACAGGCGGTATCTATGACGTGCTCACAAATATCAAAAATAACGAGAACTATATGTTCATCGCCCTTGTTACCGCATTTGTGCTCAACTACGCAGCGTATTTCGCAGAGATTTTCAGAGGCGGTATCGAGGCTATCCCAAAAGGACAGTATGAGGCTGCCTCAATGCTTGGCATGACAAAAATGCAGACCTTTTTCAGAATAATCCTGCCGCAGGTCACAAAGCGTGTTATCCCTGCCACATCAAACGAGGTCATCGTCCTTGTAAAGGATACCTCACTTGCAAACGTCATCGCATTTGCGGAGATAACAATGAAAGCCAAACAGCAAATGAACCTCTATAGCTCTATCACACCGCTTTTTATCGCAGGTGCATTCTATTTCGTGCTCAACGCTGTCGTTACCGTGGCGTTCGCTGTTATCGAAAAGAAATTCGACTATTATAAATAAGGAGAACTCATATGGCTATTCTTGAAGTGAAAAATATTTCCAAAAGCTTTGACAGCCTTAGGGTGCTCAAAGATATTTCTTTTAACGTTGAGGTGGGCGAGGTAGTCGCAATAATCGGACCGTCAGGCAGCGGTAAATCCACACTTCTCCGCTGTATAAACCAGCTTGAAAAAGCAGACGGCGGCGAGATAAACGTTGACGGCGTGAATATGTTCCATACAGAAAACGGCAAAGCAGTGTATGCACCCTCCAAGACCCTCAGGGATATCCGTCTGAAAATAGGTCTTGTGTTCCAAAACTTCAACCTTTTTCCGCATTTCTCAGTGAATCAGAATATAATGGAGGCACCACTCCATGTGCTCAAACAGCCAAAAGCCGAGGCAAAAGCCAACTGCGAGGAGCTTTTGAAGAAAATGGGACTTGAAACTAAAGGCAAGTCCTATCCATGTGAACTTTCAGGCGGTCAGCAGCAGCGAGTTTCTATCGCAAGAGCATTGGCATTGAAACCGCAGATACTCTTCTTTGACGAGCCTACCTCCGCCCTCGACCCTGAGTTGACAGGGGAGATATTAAAGGTAATAAAAGAGCTTGCACAGGAGAAAATGACCATGGTAATAGTCACCCATGAAATGGCATTTGCCCGTGACGTTGCAAACCACGTTATCTTTATGGACGACGGCTATATCGTTGAGGAGGGCACACCTGAGGAAGTCTTTGGTCAAACGCAGAACGAAAGAACAAAGCAGTTTTTGCAGCGTTTTAATGACCGATAAAAGGAAATTAGTTGTAAAATACAATAAATGATAACGTTTTCTGTGATTAATGCACAAAAGAAACATGACAATATTGTTAGAAATTTCAGCACTTTTTGGAATAAAAAAATTGAAAACCCCTTGATTTTGGGGTGAAAGTCTGCTATAATAAGACTAGAATTGAATGACAATTCATAAAACTATATTCATATGGAGGAGATTAATAATGAAAATTTCTAAGATTCTCGCTGGCGTTTCTGCACTTGCAATGGTTGCAGCAATGGCAGTAACTCCGGTATCTGCAGCAGAAACTGGATACCTCTACTTAGTTCAGAAGTCATGGAACAAGAAGGCTCCAGCTGACCAGACTGAGGGTGCTGTCAAGTTCAGTGATCAGACAGCTTTTGGTGCTTGCGACCTTAATCAGTGGAATTCTGGTACAGATAAGTTCAATGGTCAGTGGGCACAGTATATGCTCTCAAGCGATGACATTTCTTCTGTAACACTCAAGTTCACAGTTGAAACAACAGCTGACAGCACATGGGAGTATCATGCTGATGATGATGCTAAGCCAGATGACAACATTTATCAGGTATTCCTCGCTCTTGGCAAGACAGAAACAGTTGCTCACAAGACTATCAATGATACTGTAGAAGGCACACCAGCTGACGGCGACTTCGTTGCAGCAGCTCCTCAGAAGTTCGAGTATACTTATACAGCTGATGATATTAAGGCAGCTATCGATGATGGTTCTGCAAAGCTTCAGAAGAATGATGACGGTTCATGCACACTTGGTATGAATATTCAGGTTGGTCACATCACAGGTGCTCTTGTAACTGGTGAGATCACAGCTGATAACCTCTACAAGCCAGCTGACAACAACGGCAGCTCAAATGCAGGTGGAGACAAGACAACATCTTCCAATGCTGGTACAACATCTTCAACAGCAGCTACATCTTCAACAGCAGCTGGCACAACATCTTCAAAGGCTGCTACAAGCACAGCAGCTACATCTTCAGCAGCAGCTTCTGACAACACAGCAGCTACTGGTGCAACAGCTGGTCTTGCACTCGCAGGCGTAGCACTTGCAGGTGCAGCAGTAGTTATCTCTAAGAGAAAGTAATTTCTTAAAAGATAACAACACTTGAATAAGTGAATACATACAGAGCCTTCTGTCATTCGGGAGGCTCTGTTTTTATTTGTATAATATGCACTAATCTGTAAACGTTTTCTGTGCAAAGTATCTGAAATCATGTGCTTAAATTGTGCAAATAGTATATTGAAAATAGGTGGATATTGTGTTATAATACAAAAGTAAATATAGGTCAGGCTATGTGTATAGCTGACGATCAAACGGAGGTTATTAAAATGAAAAAGTTTTTAGCTTGTGCTCTTGCACTTACACTTACAAGTGCTATGTTCGCATCTTGCGGCAGCTCTGATGATTCTTCTTCATCAAAGGCTGAGGCATCAACAACTACCACAACAACTACAGCCGCTACTACAACAGAGGCTACAACAACTACAGCCGCTGAGTCAACAGCTGATTCTACAGCTGCATCTGGCACAGAGTCTGAGGGTGAAACTGCTAAGGATATTTCCGAAATGCCTGCAACTCTCAAGAACTATGAAGAGGCATCTGTATATTTCAAGAAGGATATGGACGTTGCATCTATCGTTGAGCCTTTCGCAGAGAAGGATTACGAGAACGATGAGTCTCATGTAAACCTTTCTGTAGAAGAGGTTGCTGGTATCCCAATGCTCAAGGTAGAGACCCTCGATCAGGATCCTGATACTGGTGATTACAAGATTCCTAAGATCAAGTTCCATATGGAGAAGTTCTTCGAGGGTCACGAGGCTGATCTTGAGAAGATCTTCACAGTTAAGGCTGACGTAGTTACAAAGGCAGTTGGCGAGTTCACAGGTGACGATGGCACAACATCACTCGTTCCTGGTAACTTCATGGGTGCATTCGTTACACAGCCATCAACAGGCGACGGCAACCAGAGCTGGAACGACCTTTATGACTTCGGCGAGGCTGAGTGGACATCTGAGTGGGGTTCCTATGAGCTTACAATGAGACCTGGTATCAAGGACGGTGCTACATTCGTAAACACAACTGATCCTCAGTTCGTTTCTATCATGAGATGGAGTATTCCAAACCAGGCTGATTTCTACATTGCTGACCTCAGATTTGAGGACGAGGACGGTAACGTTATCGCTTGTGCAAACTTCGCTAAGTAATTTTTGCTTATACATAAAACTGCGTAGAGATTCTCTACGCAGTTTTTTTATGTGAATTTTACTGAGATGTCGCTTGATATCTCAAGACTTTTCACCTTTTCACCTTTGACCTTTGCGGCAAAATCCTGACCGTTCACCTGACCTGTCACGGTGATCTCACCTTTGTCATTTTTCAGATAGGTCAGCCCTTTTTGTGCGATCATCTTGTCAAGGACCGCCGCCGTCATTGTTACCGCCGAGCTTTCAGGTATGTTCCCACGGTCTGTTTCGTAATTCAGCCCCATGAATTCAAGACGTGCACTGTCACCTGAACAGCTTATCACCATGCCGCTGACAGTTTCAGGCTCTGTTATCTCGCATTCCCACATATCCGCACCACCACGAGTGAATTTCGCAGAGTATTCCGTACCGTCCACCGTCAGCTGTGCCACCGTACTGTAATCCTCAGCCAGCTTAACAGGCTTGACCGTGCTTTCGCCCTTGCCGCAGGAGCATAAGCCTACCACCGCTAATGCCGCAATAAAAAATACCTTTGTTTTTTTCATTTTGCCCTCCATTAAAAAAAGACCCTCTTCGTAAGAAGAAGGTCTTTGTTTTTGTGAATACAGCCGCTAGTCGGAACTTTCCAGTTCGTATAAAAACCGTGGCAAAGCGTCAATGATGTCCCGTGCAATAACGCCACGCTCTGAACGCTTGTACCCTGCAAGTGCCGCCACCGAACCCAGCGTGTATGAGCCAAGTGCCGCCGCATCTATAGCCTCGCAGCCCTGTGCACAATATGACGAAACGATTCCCGCAAGCATATCTCCTGAGCCGCCCTTTGCAAGTGCAGTCGTACCCTCTGTGCAAAGATAGACCCTTTCGCCGCTCACCGCAAATGTGTCAGCCGACTTCGCAAGTACCGTCACATCGTATTTTTTCGCCAGCTTGCAAGCAAACCCCAGTCTGTCCGACATGACCTCGCCCACCGTCACACCGCAAAGCCTTGCAAGCTCCGCAGGGTGAGGGGTGAGGATAACTGTATTTTTCTTCTTCAACAGTACATCTATATTCGGACAAAGTGAATTTATTCCGTCAGCGTCCAAAACTATAGGTATCTCCGCATTTTCTATAAGCTCCGCCACCAGTTTTTCCGTTTCAGCCGTGTGACCAAGTCCACAGCCCACGAGCAAGCATTTCGCCTTTTCGCACTTTTCCAGTATCTTGTCAGCATTTTCGCTTACCATGAAACCGTCCTCGTCAGTTTTCATTGCCGAGTATGTGCACTCAAACATACTTCCTGACAAAGACTGCACAACGCTTTTCGCTGTGCACAGTTCAAAAAGCCCCACACCTGTCCGCATCGCAGCCATTGCCGAAAGCCCTGCCGCACCGATATAGCTCTCCGAACCGCAAACGCTGACCACCTTGCCGAACGTTCCCTTGTGTCCGTCAGAAGGCCGTGCAGGCAGTGCAGCCCTTGCCCTTGTTACGTCAAAAGGCGTTATAACAGGGAAGAGCGTGCCCTCGCAACGCTTGTCAATGCCGATATCCTTTACCAATATCTCTCCGCAGCAGTCCACCGCAGGCTGTAAATAAAGCCCCAGCTTTCCACGATGAAACGTCACCGTCAAAGCCGCTTTGAAAGAAAGCTTGTCAGCCTGACCGTTTCGTGCATTAACTCCCGAAGGCAGGTCACAAGCTATTTTCATGCCACTGCATTTTTCGCAGGCTTTAAAAACGGGAAGGATATTTTCACGCAAACTGCCATGAAAACCCGTTCCGAAAATGCAGTCCACAAGCACGTCCGCACCCTCAATGTTGGATAGAGCATTTTCACCGCTGAGTACCTGAACGCCCTTGTCAAGCCTAGCAAACGCCGCCGAAGAAAGGTCAGTGTCAGGCTCGCCACAGCAAAGCACCACTACAGGCTTAAACCCATTGTTAAGCAAAATGTTCGCCGCCACAAGACCGTCGCCGCCGTTGTTGCCCTTGCCAATGAGCAAAACTATCCTTGACGTCTTGCAGGCGTTTTCTTCAATGACCGCCGCAAGCTGAGCCGCCGCATTCTCCATAAGCTGAGCAAGGCTCACGCCGTATTTTTCAGACTCGTGCTCGCAGAACGTCATCTGCTCAACAGTCAATATCCTATCCATTTTTATCCTCCTTTTCATATGCTATTACCACCGCCGAGGCGATATCCTTTATGTGTGAAAGTGAAACAGAGAAGTCCAGCCCTCTTTTTTCAGCCGCCGCAAGAGCGTTCCCGGTGAGTTCAAGATAAGGGCAGCCCAACTCGTCACGCAGACAGGAAACCTCGCTTAGAGAAAATCCCTCTACCCCAGTGCCTAAAGCCTTTGCAAAGCTTTCCTTTGCCGCCCAGTTCGCCGCCATGGACTCGTAAGGTTCTTTCTTCTGCGAAAAAAGGGTCAGCTCCTTTTCGGAGTAAACCCTTTCACAGAAACGTCGGCTCTGACAGCTTTTTTTTATGCGTTCGATCTCAATAAGATCAGTTCCGACAAATATTTTCATTTTTATTTCCTCAGTGTTCTCGGAAGTGCAGGCTTTATAAGTGCCAGCATATCGTCATCAGGTGTGAAGATAACAGTTGTAAGTCCGAGATTTTTGTGATTGAATGTGATGTAGTAATCTGTAAGGCTGTCATCGCAAGCGTATGCAAGGACCTGTGTTGCACCGTCAGGTACGGAGAAATTCTCGTCAGCAACGCCAAAATCTGTCGCACCGCCGCAGCGGAATGTTATAAGACGCTTTCTTGAACGCTGTGCCGTTATCTTGTCAACATCTATCTCGCCGTTGGTGAAAATGTATTCATATTCCACATCGAGCTTTGTTGTAAGATAATAACCGCCGTAAAGAGCGGCTGCGGCAAGGAAAATGCCTATTACAGAAAACTGAGTGCCAAAAGGGAAGATAAAGCACAGTGCGGCAAGTGCCACGCTTGCTATCATAATGAAAATTTTCTGTATCTTATCGTTTTTTGTGGGAATCTTGCGAACTATTTGTTCCTTAAAGCTGTCCATTATATGTCCTCCGTTTATTCAGTGCCGCTGAGCAAGCCTTTCATTACCCAGCCGCTTTGATCGTTGTATTTTACATATACCCATATGTTTCCGTCACCGTCTGTTCTTTCGCCGTAGCCGTTGATAGTCTTTCCGTCAGGTATCTTTTCGATAACGTCATATTTTTTTGCCGGACCGTATCTGAGGTTAAGATATGTAGTATCAGACTTTACAAGAAACGGTATGGAGTCAGGGTATTTCACATCATCGCCCAAAGGAAAAAGAGCGTCCTTCTTGAACTTTGTGGTTGTTGTCTTTTTGGTCGCCTTTGTTTCGGCAGATGTTGTTGTGGTCGTTGTGGTCGTGGTAGACCTTTTTGTTGCCGTTGCGATTATGTCAGGATCGTAGCCGTCGTCAATGCTCACGTCAGGATTTTCAAGAGTGCCTGCCGTAACGGAAGTCGTGGTGGTGTAGCCCTCGTAATCCTCATCGTCCTCATCATAATCTCCACCCATGGTGGCGGTCTTTGTGGTCTCTATGACTCTCTGAACGGTAGTGCCGGTGGTGGTCTCAGTTTCAGACGAGCTTTCAGGCAGTCCCACTGCACATGACCCAAGTCCGAAAACCGCAGAACAAGCCAGCAGAGCCGCAAGCAGTTTTTGTATCATTTTCTATCCTCTTTTCAGAATTTACACAATAATTATTCTATTCCAAGAAGTCTTGCTGCGTTTTCGCCGAGTATCTTGTCTTTATCTTTCTCGGAAATGTTAAGACGCAGTATCTTCTCTTTTATAAGATATGAGCTGTCCCACGGGCAGTCGCTTGCAAAAAGTATCCTGTCAGCACCGTGCTTTTCAACTATCTGCTGCATAAGCTCGTCAGGACACATACTTGTAAAAGCGGTATCGAAATACACCTCGCCGTCAACGCCTGCAAGAACGTCAAGCACCTTTTCCCACATCATGTTAGCACCAAGGTGAGCCAGAATGACTTTAAGCTTAGGGTGCTTTTTTATCATGTTCAGTGCCCTTTCAGGTGTGGAGTGGATAAGGTCAGGGGAAACGCAGTCATAGCCTGAATGGAAAATAACAGGAAGATCAGCTTTCTCAATGGCGTCATATATCCTGTCCATACGCTCTTCATCTATCATAAAGCCCTGATAATCAGGGTGCAGCTTTATGCCGTGAAGTCCAAGCTCTTTTATGTGAGCGATCTCCTGCTCGTAGTCCTCAGCGTCAGGGTGGATACCGCCAAAGCTTATGAACCTGCCGCCGTCCTGCTGGGCACACCAGTCATTTATAACTCTCTGCTGTGAAGGTTTTGTTGCCACCGACAGCAGCACGCCCTTGTCAACGCCCCATTCGTCAAAACGCTGTATAGTCTCTTCCACAGTGCCTCTTGTAAAAGGAGTTATCCCACTGCAAGCCTGAAGTTTTTCAACAGCCTTTTCTGCGACCCTTGGGTTAAAAGCATGAACGTGAAAATCGATTACCATTATAAAACATCTCTTTCTGAAAATACTCTTTCATATGGGCATTTCTAAAAGCCTATGTCGTTTGGATACGGTGCAGATTTATTCGGCAGATCGATCAAAAATCCTACAGGCATACTGGCGTATTCCAATGGATTTTGGGGCGATATGACGGATAAAGATGTGCCGTACACAGGCGACAGAAGTTTTTAGAGATGCCCATATAATATTATATCACACTTTCCAACTGCTTTCAACGAATATCGGCAATTTTCACAGTATTTTCATCTAGGACTATTCCCAGCCTTTCCAAACCTCAGGGCAGAAACCTACGGTAGCTTTCTTGCCGTTCCTGACGATAGGTGCAGCGAAAAGCTCAGGATAGTCAAGGAGCTTTTCTATCTTTTCTTCTGTGCTGCCAAGATATTTTATAAGCATGGCATGTTCGCCCTTTGCTTTCGGGTCAATAAGCTTGTCGATATCCCCAACAGCTGCAAGCACGGAGTTAAGCTCGCCTTTGCTCAGACCCTTTGTAGGCAGGTCAACAGACTGGAACTTTATGCCACGCTCTTTGAAATATCGTTCAGCTTTTTTTGTGTCAAAGGATTTTGACTTGCCGAATATCTGTATATTCATGGGATTATCTCTCCGTTCCTACATTCAAGAATGATAGTGAAAGGTCCGTCGTTGAGCAGGGAAACTTTCATGTCTGCACCAAAAATGCCCTTTTCTACCTTGCCTGAAATTTTCTCTCCGCAAACTTTGCAGAAATATTCATACAGCCTGTTCGCCTCGTCAGGCTTGCCTGCGTATATAAATGACGGGCGGTTGCCGTGGTGACAATCTGCATAGAGGGTGAACTGTGAAACACACAGTATGTCGCCGCCTACATCATTTATGGAAAGGTTCGTCTTGTCATTTTCATCAGCGAAAATCCTCAGCTTTGATATCTTGTCGGCAAGCTTGTCGCAGTCAGCCTCAGTGTCCTCCTGACCAACTCCAAAAAGTATGAGAAAACCTTTTTCAATCTCGCCAGTGATCTTGCCGTCAACTTCAACTTTCGCACTCGTGACCCTTTGTATTACCGCTCTCATCAGCCCACCTCTATGGTGTAGCTGTAGGTGTAAACAGCATCAGGTGCAAGCTTGATAGCGTGCGGCTTGTTTTCGATATCCTCAAAAGCATCGTCATCGTAGACCGGTACGCTTGTCCAAGGTTCAAGGCAAATAAACTGAGCGTCAGGGTTGCCTGTGGAAGTCCATACGGCAATGCAGTCAGAGTGTGGGAATGACAGCTTTACAAAGCCGCCGTCAGACTTTTTCAGGGTGATAGCCTTTGACGCAGGGTGGTCTTTCATGATAACGTCATAATCAAAAAGCTTTCTTGTAAGGGTGATAGTTTTTTCACCGTCAAGAATAGTTCTCTCGCCGTCAGGGATAGGCTGGACGATGTGCTCGTTTTTCTCGTATTCAACGGTGCACTTGCCGCTTTCGATATCGCAGATAAAAGCAGGGTGACCGCCGAGATAGAAGTACATAGCCTTTTCATCAGTGTTTTTTACTGTGTTTGTGACGGTGACTTTTGAACCTTTTATGGAGTAGGTGACTTCAAGCTCGAAGTGATAAGGATACTGAGCGAGGGTCACGTCATTGTCTTTGAGGATAAAGCTCAGGGAATTTTTTGTGCTGCCTGAGAAAGCAAATTCGCTGTCACGAGCGAAACCATGGTTTGCAGCCATGTGATATTCCTGACCGCCAGCCTTGTAGGTTTTGTCCTTAGGGGAGCAGATGAAAGGGAAGAGAATAGGAGCGTAGCGTTTCCAAGCGTCGCCGCACTGCCAAAGATATTCTTTGCCGTCGAGTTTGATAGAATGGAGTTCCGCACCGAAAGTGTCAGCGGCGAGGGAAATTTTATCATTTTTTAATTCATAAAGCATAGATTTGACCTCCGAGGGATAAATTTTATACCTTAATATTATAGCACATTACGGAGGAGATGTCAAAGTGGAGTTTAAGTGAGGAGTAAGGAATGGGCATAGCTGACCAGAGTTGTGCACAAGCATCGAGCGGAGCGATTTTGCGGCGGTAGAACTTGCCTGAAACGTTGTAGGGGCGAACAGCGTTCGCCCGTGTTCAGGATTTGCTGTGATTTCAGGATTGTAGGGGACGCCGAGGACGTCGTCCCCTACAGGTGCGATAGGATAGTTTGTATGGTTATCGAACCGTATTATCACCGTGGGTCTGTTTCTTCGACGGGCGAACGGTGTTCGCCCCTACACATACATTGTGCGGTTATTGAGGTTTGTACAATGAATGGTAATAAGATGTGCGTGCGAGGAGCGGGACGCCGAGGGCGTCGTCCCCTACAGGTGCGATAGGATAGTTTGTATGGTTATCGAACAATGTTATCACCGTGGGCTTGTTTCTTCGACGGGCGAACGGTGTTCGCCCCTACAGATTTGTTGTCATAAGTTTGTGTTTGACCTTTTTTATTCAATTTTCAAGTTACATTCGGGGTGTGACATTGGGTATTATGTCCTAGGTTTGTGTATACTCAAAATATCACAATGCACACCCACGTCCTGATACAAGTACTCTACAGCCTGTTCCAGAACCTCTCGTCGGGTTCACTAAGTCGCAGGGCTTGTACGTGCCCGCAAGTATCTAAGACGCTTTCTACTTATACACGAAAAACACCTCTTTTGTTGCATAAAAAATGCAACAATTAATGAAATGTTGCCAAATTAAAATATAAATCATTTGTTTGTACAATTTGACAGGACGTTTTTTGTGCGGAGTGACGATAGAATGTTATGGTTTGGTGTGGTCGGAGATTGGGTATGGGGTGCATAGAAATGATGTGTGTTATGGAGCAGTGGTTAGGTGCGAAAACGTTTGAGAAAAGATAAATTTTTGTTACATATTCTGTAATAAATGCAACAGATTAACGGTTAAATTTTATGACTTTAATACAGAATAACTAAAATATTTTCGCTTGTTTGTGTAAGCTGCTAAATCTTGTATTGACTATTGACTTTAATTTGGAGATAGTTTATAATAAAACAGTGAAGATGTTTGTGTGCGGCATACTCTTTCGTTCACATTTTTAACGCCGCACAGAGGAGAAATGATTATGAATATTAAAGACGCAAAACAACAGATCCTTAATGCGATACAAGCTTACCTCATCAAAGATGAGTTCGGCGACTACCGCATAAGTATAGAACATCAAAGACCAGTGTTCCTGCTGGGTGCACCTGGTATCGGTAAGACCGCTATCATGGAGCAGATTGCTCAGGAAACGGGCGTAAACCTTGTTACATACTCAATGTCACACCACACGAGAGAGTCTGCTCTCGGTCTGCCTGTTATCGTGCACAGAAACTACACCGGTGCTGATGTGCAGATATCTGAATATACCATGAGTGAGATCGTGGCTACTCTTTATGACACTATCGAGGCGACCGGCATCAAAGAGGGTATACTCTTCCTCGATGAGATCAACTGCGTTTCTGAGTCACTTGCTCCTGCTATGCTCCAGTTCTTGCAGTACAAGGTTTTCGGACTTCATCAGGTGCCGGCAGGTTGGGTAGTCGTTACGGCCGGTAACCCGCCTGAGTTCAACAAGTCAGTTTCTGAGTTCGATATCGTTACTCTCGACCGTGTTAAGAGAGTTGAATGTCAGCCTGATTTCGGCGTTTGGAAAGAATATGCTTACTATGCAGGCGTTCACCCTGCTGTTATATCATACCTTGAGCTGCACCCTGACCACTATTATATGGTAGACGCAAGCGACAAGAACAACTATCGCTTTGTTACCGCCCGTGGCTGGGAGGACCTTTCAGAAATGATGCAGCTTTATGAGGAGAGCGGCATACTTGTTGACCACGCTCTGACGGCTCAGTATGTTCAGAACCCTGAGTTCTCAAAGGGCTTTGCTGAGTATTATGACAGGTTCAACTACTACCGTGAGAAATATGACGTTGACTCTATCCTTGAGGGCGGCATAACTGCTCAGAACGTTGCTGACGCAAGAGCGGCGGGCACTGAGGAGGCTGTGGCTCTTATGAACCTGCTCATGGACGGTATCACGTTCACAATGAGAAGTTGTATTCAGATGGAGAAAATGATAAGACTTATCCACCCAAGAATGGAAGATATCCTTGTGAAGATAAACAATGGTCTGTCATGCCGTCAGATAATCAGTGAGCACATCATGGACTGCAACAAGAACCTTGACAAGGCGGTAAGAGCGAGAAATATCTCGCCTTCCAACAAGAAGATACAGCACTGGATACTTCACAATCTGGAGGCTTATCTTGACAAGTGCACGAATGAGGGAAGAGATAACAAGAACCGCTGCACGGTCATTTTGCAGAATGCTTTCAACAATCTTCTCCATGGTGCTAACAATGTTACTCAGCAGTCTATGAGGGGTCTGAAATTTGCTTTTGACTTCCTTGAGAATGCTTACGGTGCAGACAGTGCTATCATGAAGAAGTTCATTGAAGAGCTGAGGATAAACTGCCACACGACAAACTTTATCAAGAAGTACGGTTCAGAGCAGTTCTACAGACTGGCGGGCGAGCCTGTTCAGCAGCCTACATACAATAATCTGTATGACCTCAACCTTACTGACTGCCTTATCGAGCAGGAATAAGACTTATATTTGAAGAATTATCATACGGGCGAACACATTTTGCCATACATTGTATTTGTTACATTGTAGGGGCGAACAGTGTTCGCCCGCTTTGTTTTGTGCAAAGTTTTGCGGTAAAACGCATACATATTTGTTAATATAAAAAGCTTGTATTTTGCGAAAAAGTATGTTATAATAACTAGGAATGTATAAACGAATATCAGTGAGGTTTTACTATGAGCAAGATTTATGACTTAGGTATAGACGTAGGCTCGACCACGGTCAAGACCGTTATTCTTGACGAGGGTGAGTTTATTTATAACAAATATGAAAGACATTTTTCAAAGGTAAGGGAAACGGTCGCTGAGCAGCTGCGTGCTATCAGAGAGCTTTATCCTGAGGACAAGTTCAGGATAGCCATAACAGGTTCGGCCGGTCTTGGAATCGCTGAGGCGAGCGGCATTTCTTTTGTGCAGGAGGTTTTCTCTGCGTTTATCGCTGTAAACAAGAAATACCCGAAGGCTGACGTTGTTGTGGAACTTGGCGGAGAGGACGCTAAGATAATCTTCCTCACAGGCGGCGTTGAACAGCGTATGAACGGTTCATGTGCTGGCGGTACTGGTGCGTTCATAGACCAAATGGCAGGACTTTTGGGCGTTACGCCTGACGAGATGAACGACCTTGCTCTCAAGGCGGAAAAGACTTATCCTATTGCGTCAAGATGCGGAGTTTTCGCTAAATCCGACATTCAGCCGCTGCTCAATCAGGGTGCGAGAAAAGAGGACATATCTGCGTCTATCTTTCAGGCTGTTGTGGATCAGACTGTTTCAGGTCTGGCACAGGGCAGAAAGATCGGCGGTCAGGTGCTTTTCCTTGGCGGTCCGCTTACATATCTCAGTGCACTGAGAAAGGCTTTCAGGACTACTTTGGACCTTGATGAGGAACACGCTATACTTCCTGAAAAATCTTCCTGCTATATGGCTTTCGGTGCGGCTCTTCATGCTGACACGCTGGCGGAGGAAATGACTATAGATGAGGCTATCGACAAGATAGTGAACGCAAAGGCGACGGACAATATCGTTGTAGGCAAGCCGCTGTTTGCAAGCCGTGAGGAATACAACGCTTTTGTGGAAAGGCACAAGAAGTCTGACCTTAAATATGAGGATATAAGAACATACAAGGGCGACGCTTATCTTGGCATCGACGCAGGTTCGACCACCACAAAGCTTGTGCTCATCACTCCTGACGGAAAGCTGCTTTATCAGCACTACTGCTCAAACAAGGGTCAGCCGCTGGATATAATCGCTGCAAAACTGGAGGAGATATACAATCTTGCTACCCCTGAGCTAAACATCAGGGCGTCTGCGGTAACAGGCTACGGAGAGGATCTTATAAAGGCCGGTCTTGGTGTAGACTACGGTATAGTTGAAACGGTGGCACACTATAAGGCTGCGGCTTATTTCTGTCCTGATGTTGACTTTATCATCGACATCGGCGGACAGGATATAAAGTGCTTTAAGATAAAGAACAATGCTATCGACAGCATTATGCTAAACGAGGCCTGCTCATCGGGATGCGGCTCGTTCATTCAGACTTTTGCAGGTGCAATGGGATATGACATTGCGGAGTTTGCAAGGCTTGGTCTGTTTGCAAAAGCACCTGTGGAACTGGGTTCAAGATGCACGGTGTTCATGAACTCGTCTGTAAAGCAGGCACAGAAGGACGGTGCGTCTGTGGAGGATATCTCTGCTGGACTTTCTTCGTCTATCATCAAGAACGCTGTTTACAAGGTAATAAGAGCAAAGTCTATTGACGAACTTGGCAAGAACATAGTTGTTCAGGGCGGAACGTTCCTTAATGACGCTGTGCTCAGGTCATTTGAAATGGAGCTTGGCAGAAACGTTATAAGACCTGCCATTGCGGGACTTATGGGTGCGTTCGGCTGTGCACTTTTCGCTAAGGAAAAGTCAAAGGGCGAGAGTGGTACTTCAAAGGTGCTCACAAAGGCACAGCTTGAAGAGTTCGCTTACAATTCAAGAGCCGTTCAGTGCGGAGGCTGCGGTGCACACTGCAACCTTACTATAATAAGATTCAACGACGGCAGAAGATTCACTTCAGGAAACCGCTGCGAAAAGGGTGCGGGAATAAAGATAACTGACAGAACGGAAAACATGATCGAGTATAAGTACAACAAGATACTCTCTTATGCTGACAACAAGCCTGAAAAGACTATTGCCAAAGTGGGACTGCCGCTGGCACTGTCTTATTATGACCTTATGCCGTTCTTCTCAACGCTGCTCACAAGCCTTGGCTTTGAGGTGGTGCTGTCTGAGGAGTCAACGAGAGATACATATTACAAGGGTCAGCAGACTATTCCGTCTGACACGGTATGTTATCCTGCAAAGCTTTGTCACGGTCATATAGAGAGCCTGCTTGACAAGGGCGTGGACTTTATCTTCTATCCTTGCATGAGCTACAACGCTGACGAGGGTCAGTCGGATAACCATTACAACTGTCCTGTTGTTGCTTATTATCCTGAGCTTTTAAAGGCGAATAATGACAAGCTGACTGACGATAATTTCATCATGCCTTATCTTGACATAAACATCAAAAAGCACGTTGCAAAGGCTATGGCGAGGGCACTTTCAAAGTATAACATAACTGCAAAGCAGGTGCTTGAAGTGCTCAACAAGGCTTACTCTGAGCAGGTGAGATACCGCAGGGACATTGAGGCTAAGGCTCAGGAGATAATCGCTGAGGCAAGGGCTAAGGGTCAGAAGATAATCGTGCTGGCAGGCAGACCTTATCACATCGACCCTGAGATAAACCACGGAATACACAAGCTTATCGCATCGCTTGGCTTTGCAGTCATCACTGAGGACAGCGTGGCAATGAAGGTGGACACTCCTGCCCTTGACGTTCTCAATCAGTGGACTTATCACTCAAGGCTTTACAGGGCGGCAGAGTATGTTTGCGAGAACGATGATATGCAGCTTGTTCAGCTTGTATCGTTCGGCTGCGGAATCGACGCTGTTACAACTGATGAGGTAAGAGCGATACTTGAAGAAAAGGGCAAGCTTTACACACAGCTTAAAATAGACGAGATAACGAATCTCGGTGCGGCTAAGATAAGACTTAGATCCCTTGCGGCTGCACTTGAAGAAAAAGAGGCTGCTGCAAATGCTGAAAAGAATGTTGATAAGGAGGTAATGTAATGGCTGAAAAGGAGATAAAACACCCAGGTTCTGACAGGGTAAAGAGATCCTATTTTGACAAGTCAAGACGTGAGGAATATACTATACTTATACCTGATATGCTGCCGATACATTTCAAGCTTATCATGGCGATATACAAAAAATACGGCTATAACATGGAGCTTTTGCAAAACTGCTCACGAAACGTTATAGACGAGGGACTTAAAAACACACATAATGACGCTTGCTATCCTGCACTGCTCGTTATCGGACAGTTCATGGACGCTCTCAAGAGCGGCAAGTATGATCTTGAGCACACGGCTCTGCTTATGTCGCAGACAGGCGGCGGCTGCCGTGCGTCAAACTACATTCATCTTATAAGAAAGGCACTGTCAACGCAGTTTCCGGAAGTGCCTGTTCTGTCGCTGAATTTCAGCGGACTTGAAAAGGACGCATCTATCGACATCACTCCGGGCATTGCCATGAAACTTATTTATGCTGTGCTTTATGGCGATATGCTCATGCTTTTGTACAATCAGTGCAAGCCTTATGAGATAGAGAAAAATTCCACTGACGAGTTGCTGGCAAGGTGGCAGCACAGGCTTGGAAAGTTGTTTGCTACGCCGAGCAAATATATGCACACAAAGAGCATTTACAACGCTATGCTGAAAGATTTTGCGGCACTGCCGAGGACAAAGGAGAAAAAGCCTAAGGTCGGTATCGTGGGTGAGATATATGTAAAGTATTCGCCTCTTGCGAACAATCACCTTAACGACTTCCTGCTGTCTGAGGGCTGTGAACCTAACGTGCCGGGACTGTTGGACTTCGTGCTTTACTGTGCGTCGGACGCTATCAATGACGAAAAGCTTTATGACAAGAAAACGAGCCGCACGCTTATGTACGGCATTGGTTATGACGTGCTTTACAAGTTCCAGAAACAGCAGATAAAGGTAATTAACGAGCAGGGCATTTTCCAGCCGCCGCATGATTTTGAGCACCTTAGAAAGTGTGCTGACAAGTACATCAGTCAGGGTGTTAAAATGGGTGAGGGCTGGCTCATCACTGCTGAAATGGCGGCTCTTGCGGAAACGGGCATAAAGAACATAATCTGCACTCAGCCGTTCGGCTGTTTGCCTAACCACATTGTGGCGAAGGGTATGTCGAGGACTATCAAGCAGGCTTATCCTGACGCAAACATAGTTGCTATCGACTATGACCCTGGTGCGACAAAGGTCAATCAGGAGAACCGTATCAAGCTTATGCTTGCTAATGCGGTCATGGATTAATAGAGAACAGAAAGATAAAACCCCCTCGGAGCTTGGCTCGGAGGGGGTTCTTTTTTTTTACATAGTTTTGAAAATTGGTTAGTTTCTTCGACGGGCGAACGCTGTTCGCCCCTACATATGCAGCCGTTTTTTGATGCAAACAGGTTTAATAATCACGGCTTTTTTGTTCATATATCTGTTCGGGGGCGATAAAGCTTAGTGACTTTAGTTCTTCTGTGACTTTGTACGTTTCGGCTTTTGTCACGTCTAAAGAGAAGTCGATAAAGTCGATATCATCGTTGTTATATATATCGTCTGAATCGTAAGTCCTTATTATTATGCTCACTATATTTACTTGATTCTGTGTGCTTTTAAAGTGGTGCATATAGTCGCTGATACTCTTTTTGCGGCTGTCAAAGGCTTTGTTGTAGATATCTATTATCTGCATTGTTTCGTCTTTTGTAAGGGTATTTTTGCTCTGTGGATTTTTATGACTGGAAACATAGGAAACTGTTAAGTCATCGCTTATTGTGTTCAAAGCCCACACATGATTATAGTCGGTGAGCTTTGATTCATTTATCTTGCCTGTGAATCCGTTGCAGAAGTAGGCGAGAATGTTCACGCCGAATATGACTACCATATACACTGCGAAAATGCCTATCCATTTCACAAAGCGGATTATCGTTAGCTTTCTGTTTGAGGAGAGTATCCTTACAAGGAGATAGCCCAAGAGAAGTGCAGGGAGAAGTATGGTATTGCTTGTGTCGGAGAGGACGTATGTGGTGACGGTTATGACAGCGAGGATAAGGATAATTTCACGGTACGCACTGAATACGAACGGCTTGCCTGTGTCTTTGCCGTCACGCTTTTTATAGAGAAAGTACAAAAGTGTGATAAAAATTGCGGAGATCAGTACGCTGCCTATAAGGAGCAGAAGAAGTTTTGTGGAATAGCCAAGGTCCATAAGCTTTGCAGGAAGAACGCTCCACGCCGGCCAATAGAGTGTGAGATTTTCAAAATCGTATGGATATTGGACTGTAAATGGGCTTATGGTGGAATAGTATATGCACCCCGGGAGAGCTGCCTCGCAGGCTGCTATTATCACCGCTGTGTATATCATTTCTGCCAGTCTGCCGCAGCATATCATGGACAACAGCACTGCAAGTATTACGAAAAGGCTTGTTGCAAGCTGTGTGAGCATTAGCACGGCTGAGTATCTTGCGACTATTTTCAGGGCGATATCCGTTGTGAGAAGTACGGCGATAAACTGAATGATGTTCCAGCACAAGATAGGCAGGATATGTATTTTCAGCAGGGTGAGGAGCTTTGAGAAAAAGCGTTCCTTTGCACCTGCGGGCAGTGAGTAGGCAAGGTCTGCGTGACTTTTGCTGTAGCTCTCATGGAAAAGAGCGAACACAGTGAAAACTCCGCACAGTGCGACAGCGGCAACGCCAATGTATGCAATGTCATAGCCCTCATAATAGTTTGTTGAACTTTCGCTGTAGTAGGTGATAAACTTTCGCATTGACATCTGCATTATAAAGTTCATGAACAGCACTAGGTTCGTGATGATGAAAAGCAGTTTGTTTACTCTGAAGTCACGGCGTGAGGTCTTTATTATTCTATTCTTCGCTGACAGCATATCCACGCACCTCCATTTCGTATATGAAAATCTCTTCAAGGGTCAGAGGGACAAGCTCCAAAACGGCAGGGGAGAGAGCGGAAAGCTTTGCGGTGATATCCGCTTTTTCGCCCTTTGCCACCACGGTGGAAACTCTTCCGAGGTTTCTGAAACTGAGCACTTCGACGCCTGCGTTTTCTATGGCGGAGCGGTCAAGCTCGCCCTCAGGCAAGGCTATCTGCACCTTTTCAAAGCCCTCTCTTACATCATCGATATCCTTGGCGAAAATGACTTCGCCTTTGTGCAGGAGCATTGCTTTGTCGCAAAGCTCGCCTATCTCGGTGATGTTGTGTGAGGACACCACAAGGGTCGCACCACGGTCGAAAATATCGTCAACTATCATTGTACGGATAAGCTTTCGCATGGCAGGGTCAAGGCCGTCAAAAGCCTCGTCAAGGAGGATATATTTTGTTCGGCAGGCAAGTGCAGCCGCAACGATAGCCTGCCTTTTCATGCCCTTTGAAAACTGGGACAGCGGTTTCTTCCGTGGCAGGTCAAGCTTTGAGATAAGGTCATCGAACACCTTGTCGTCAAAGGTCGGGTAGCTGCTTTGGTAAAAGCTTTTCATGTCATTCACTGTCAGTCTTGAAAACTGCACCGTTTCGTCGCTCACAAAGAAGATGTTCTCTTTAGCCTGCGGCCGGTCATAGACCTCTGTTTTGTCAATGGTGACGCTGCCGCTGTCGGGGCGGTAGATCCCGCTTATAACACGCAGCAGGGTGGATTTGCCTGCACCGTTCGAACCTACAAAGCCGTATATGCAGCCCTCGGGGATATCCAGGGTGACGGCTTTCAGTGCCTCGTGATCTTCATCTGCGTTTTTGAATGTAAGTGACAGGTTTTTTATTTCTATCATTCTTTGTCACTCCTTTCTTTCTGTTTCTCCGCCAGTTCTTCAAGGACGGAGGTAAGCGATCCAAGGCTTATGCCTGCCTGCATTGCGGCGGCGGCATGGAGCTTAAATTCTTCCAGCAATTTTTTCTCTATAGAGCCTTTCTGCTTTGCCACAAAGCAGCCTTTTCCTGCCACGGAATAGATTATCTCGTCATGCTCAAGTCTGCTGTAGGCTTTGGCGACTGTGTTTGGATTCAGACCCAGTTCCTTTGCTAACATTCTTGAGCTTGGCAGCTTATCGTTTTCTTTCAGCACGCCTTTTGATATAAGGCTTGAAAACTGGCTGCATATCTGTTCGTAGATAGGTGCTCTTCCTGTAAGATCAAGCGTTATCACCTTGAATACCTCCTTTCGTAGGGCGTATCTCTCTATGCCCCTGTTGTCTTATTGTTTCGTTTCATTTGTTCTGCTGTACTAACTGTATTATCTGTTGTAGTACACTTAGAGTATACAACTATAAGTCTGATTTGTCAAGGAGCGTGGATATTTTTCAGCACTTATCACAATACTGCGTCGTTTTGATAGTTGGTAATGTACAAAAGTTCAGGCTTGGGGGAGGGAAATATTATTAAAATGTAAAAAATGTGTTTAAAGGGCTTTGGGGCTATTGACAGGGAAGAAAAATAGTGTTATACTTTAATACATAAAAGCTTAAAAGCATAAAACCTTTAAAGCAATGAATTTATACAGACATGGTAAGGGTCTGTTTTTGGAAAGGAAGTAATCACAATGGCAAATCAGGAAAAGGCAATAAGTCAGAAGGGCGACCTTATGTCATACCGTCCTGATATAAAGCTTCTGGACGCAACTATCCGTGACGGAGGACTTGTAAATAATTTTGGATTTTCAGACGAGTTTGTAAAAGAACTCTATAAAACTAACATAAAATCAGGCGTTGAATACATGGAGTTCGGCTACAAGGCGTCAAAGGAGCTTTTTGATGTTAAGAAGTTCGGCAAGTGGAAGTTCTGCGACGAGGAAGATATTAGGGCTATCGTGGGCGAGAATGACAGTCCGCTGAAACTTTCTGTTATGGCTGACGTTGGCAGATGTGATTTCAAGAAAGATATCCTGCCAAAGAGCGAGAGCGTTATCGACATGATAAGAATTGCGACATACACTCATCAGATGCCGGGTGCACTGGAGATGATAAACTACTGCCACGACATGGGCTATGAAACGACTATCAACATCATGGCTGTTTCTGCGAGCCGTGAGGACGATATCGCACAGGCTCTTGACCTTGTGGCAAAAAGCCCTGTTGATGTTATCTATCTTGTTGACAGCTACGGTTCACTTTTCCCTGAACAGGTGAGAAGACTCACGGCTCAGTATTGTGAAGTGGCTGAGGCAAGCGGCAAGAAGGTAGGCGTTCATATGCACAACAACCAGCAGCTTGCTTTTGCAAACACTATCGAGAGCATTTCTCACGGTGCAAGCTTTGCGGACGCTACAATGAGCGGCATGGGAAGAGGTGCAGGAAACTGCTTTATGGAGCAGATGCTCAGTTTCCTGAGAAACCCTAACTACAAGCTTACTCCGACACTGAAGTTCGTTGAGAAGTACATTGCTGAGGAGAGGGCAAATGGTTCACAGTGGGGATATGACGTGCCTTATATGCTCACAGGTGCACTTAACCGTCACCCTCGTGCGGCTATCGCTTTCCTGAAAGACAACAGAACAGATTACAACGATCTGTATATGGATCTTCTTAACGAATTGTCATAAAGATAGTCATAAATCATTTTTTCATATGACGGCGTTTCCGCTTTGCTGCGGGACGCCGTTTTCTGCGTTGCAAAGTTTTTTATACTATGATATAATTATTTTAAGTTTTCATAAAACCTTTTGGCGAAAAACTCGTCATTATAGGTGAAAGGACTTTCGAGAAAGTTAGGCAAGCCGCTGGGCGTGTCTAGATACAAGGGGGCGGAAAAATGGAGGACAGCAGGATAGTTGAGCTTTATGAAAGCAGAGATCAGCAGGCTATCGCACAATCGGATATAAAATACGGCGGATACTGTTATTCTGTGGGCTACAATATTCTTGGGGTCAAGGAGGATACTGAGGAATGCGTCAATGAAACATGGCTCAGGGCGTGGAACTCGATACCGCCGCAGAAACCTAAAATGCTGTCGGCATTTTTCGGGCGGATAACAAGAAATATCGCATTTGACAGATACCGTGCGTCAAAGACTGCAAAGCGTGGAAAAGGCGAGATAGCAGCAGTTTTGGAGGAGCTTGACGAGTGCATACCTGACACAGAGAACACAGAGAGCCTTTGGGACGGCAGACATCTTGAGGTGCTTATAAACGAATTTCTTGGTGAGTTGCAGGAGAGGGACAGAAATATATTTCTCCAGCGATACTGGTTCGCAGTGCCCTTAAAAGAGATATCAAAAAAGTATGCTATGAACCTGAACACAGTCAAGGCGAGCCTTTACAGAAACAGAAATAAGTTAAAGGCTTTGCTTGAAAAGGAGGGAGTTCTTTTATGAAAACAACAGGAGGGGATATTTTCAAGGCTTTAGAAAATGTTGACGAGCATTACATCGAGGAATGCAGACAGAGCGGCAGCGGCATAAAGATAAAAACCATATGGAAAAAGTGGTCGGCTGTGGCGGCTTGCGGCGTTATCGCTGCGGCGACGGGTGTTATGATGTTTGCAGGCAGGTCGGACAGAGATATAAAAGTAAGTTCGGCATCGGGAAATGAGCAGGCACAGGGCTATGCCGATGATGATGGAACTGATCTTGCAACAACGGAGATCGGTTTGGTGACGCCGTGGGAGTATCTGTCTATGGGTACAAAGTATGATTTTGTGGAATATAACGGCGTGAAGTACAGCTCAATGGGCGTTATAGATGAAAGCTATCTTGATGAAAAGCTTACTGCCCAGACCCTTGAAACAACAAATTATGAAACAAACAAAAAGGAAACAACAAAGGCGGATATTTATTCTATAAAGGGCTTGTCGGAAGATGTTTTTCTGGCAGTAAAATTTAAGGACGGCACTTTGGCGTGGTATGGGGTGTTCAAAGATACGCCGTCTGATTTTGACACTATAGTGAAGAATATGAACCTTTGCAAGACCGCAAAGATCAGGACAGTATATAATGATATTGGACTGGGCAAGCTGAGAACATATTCTGATGTTGACATTGCAGGACTTCTTGACCTGCTCAAGGACGAAAACGGCGTTTTCACTGCCGAGCCTGTTGATGACGGATCGGAAACCTCTGAGGGGGAAACACCAATTGATTTTTCCACCACTGAAGATGATGAGTGGTATGTTTCAAACGCCATAACAGCGTATTTCAATATTGATATGCTTGGCATGGAAGGTCAGATATACTTCACCCACGGCGGCATGATGTACTTTGAGGGAAATCTAGGATATACAGAAAAATACAATATCGGCAGTGAAAAGGTCACAGAGATAGAAAAGTGGCTCAATGAGAACTGCGAATACACTGACGTAAAGAAAAACGCTGAGGTCGCTGACGATGTTGACCCTAGTGAAAAAGCGGTGACTTCTGTCGCCAAGGACGATCCTGATATGGCCGACGAAATGTACTCTGAGTAAAGTGATGAAGCGGTCAAATGTGTAGTGGAGAACTGAGTTTTTTCGATAAAAAGATAAAAGCCTGCCGTATCGGATTTGATACGGCAGGCTTGATTTTATTTGTGTTTATAGACCAAACGCTCTTTAACGTCTATTTGTTTGTAGGATATTTTAAAGCCTATCCATGTGGAGAAGGGATAGAGAAGAGGGAATATGGCGGTCATGATGAAAACAAATGGGGACATATCTTTTACGTCGGCGGAATGGGCAGCCCAGTCTATGAATGGATAAAAGCAGGCGTCGAGAAGTTTATATGCAGGCATGAAGTTGAACGAGCCGCTGAATTTTGATATCATAAGAATTATCATTGTGATATAACACGGTATGCTTGCAAAAAGTCCCAAGGTAAAGCCATAGTTCGGACAGTCCTTTTCCCCATGGAAGGTGACTTTATTTCGTGCCTCTTCACCTTGTTTCAGACCAAAGTCAGCCATAAGGCAGACAACGGTCAAAAGTCCGGTCAGACCGAAGATCATATTTGCGAACGCACCGAATGGTTTTGCCACGGCGATAAAGAACAGAAATACAAAAAGTCCGAAAAATTCTGTTTCCACCCATTTGAGCAGTGCTGTAAGGATAGCTTTTTGTTTATTATATTTTTCCATTTTAATGCTCCTGTAGTAAATAAGTATAAAATAATTATACCACGTTATCAGGCGATTTTCAACCATTATGCAGATTTTTCATTTGATAATCACAAAAATAATGGATATGCTAAGAGCATAAAAAGGAGCGTGATAGCCATGAAAAAGCAGGACAAGAGCCGGTTTCCGCAGGCGACAGACGGCACGAAGGTATACAAGCCGCATGATGTTATCTCGGCAGGTCAAGAATATGTTGTGACGGACAATTACACCGCCTCGAACGGCAGGGTATACAATCGTCAGGAGCAGAATGCAGGCTGGGCGAGAAAATGGGTAGATGAGAACGAAAAGTAGCCGTTGAAAAACCCTCGCAGGTGTGATATAATTACAACAGGTAACATATCACGATCTGCGGGGGGTATTTTTATGAAAAAGACGGCATTGGTAACAGGCGGTTCAGGCGGCATAGGTTCTGAGGTATGCAAGGCACTGGCTGAGGACGGCTGGCAGGTAGCTGTATGCTACAAAAGCGGCAGGGCAGCGGCTGAGGCACTTGTTACGGAGCTAAAGGGTCAAGGGCTTTGTGCGGAGGCTTTTCACTGTGACATTGGTGACAGTGAGAGCATAGAGCGATGCATATCAGAAGTCAGGGACAGTTTCGGCATGGTGACGCTGCTTGTGAACAATGCAGGCACGGCTGACATAGAGCTTTTCACGGACATGACGGACGAAAAGCTATGCGAGATGTTAGAGATAAATCTGCTTGGTGCGATGAGAATGAGCAGGGGAGTGCTTACAGATATGATAAGGGAGCACACTGGAAACATCATCAACATAACGTCCGTATGGGGAGAGAAGGGTGCGTCCTGCGAGGTCGCATACTCTGCGGCGAAGGCAGGGCTTATTGGATTTACGAAGGCGTTGGCGAGGGAAGTTGCCATAAGCGGTATAAGGGTGAACTGCATATCCTGCGGAATGATAGACACGAAGATGAACGGTGAGCTGACGGAAGAAGATGTGAGGGCGATAGTTGATGACATACCTGCTGGGCGTATCGGTTTGCCGAGAGATGTGGCGAATGCGGTGAGGTTTCTAAGCTCGGAGGGTGCGGACTACATACACGGGCAGGTCATAAGGGTCGATGGGTGCTGGATATAGGGGATATTGACTGCTGAATTTTCGCTATCATACATTTTCTATGGTTTCATAAACCCTGTAGGGGACGGCGTCCTCGACGTCCCATTCGGAGGGGTAATGCCCTGGTTGTCATATCATTGATGCCAAATTATTTCGTGTGACATTGTGTGATATTTTCCATAATTCAATGGGTGAGAAATATCGGGCTGTCGCATTTCGGTGAAACCGAAATTGAGCCAAGCCCCTACAATTCTGAATTTTTACAAGTTCTGAGAACGGGCGAACGATGTTCGCCCCTACAGATTATTCGGGCAAGTTTGTTATGCCGCAAAATCGCTACGCTCGGTGCTTGTGCACAACTTTGGTCAGCTATGCTAATTCCTCATTCCTCACTCCTCATTCAGCGTGTATACTCTCCGCCCACATCTGCATATACTAAGTTAAAATGTTTCTCCCTAACAGGACAAGGAGGCTTAGTTATGGATTATCTTATGCTCGTGGATAAGTTCAACCCCATTGATGTCGGCTTTTGCAACTCCGTTGAACTCACTGAGGTGGAAGGCAAGTTAGTCGAGTCGCAGGCTGGCAGCAGGCTCAGGCTTATGCTCAAAAAAGCTGAACAGGACGGCATTTATCTCAAGATCATTTCTGCTTATCGTTCTTTTGAATATCAGCAGATGCTTTGGGAAAGGGAAGTTTCCCGTGAAATGTGGAGCGGTCTTAGCTACGAAAAGGCCGTGGAAAAGGTCGGCAGGACCCTTGCTCTCCCAGGTTCAAGTGAACACAACACCGGTCTTGCGGTGGATCTCGGCAGGGTCGGTGACAATGATGTGAGCGATGATTTCTACAAGACTGCTGAGTCACGGTGGCTTTGTGCCAATGCTGCTGACTTCGGTTTTATTCTTCGCTATCCTCGACTCAAAGAGCAGATAACCGGTATCGACTTCGAGCCGTGGCATTATCGCTACGTTGGCACTGAGGCTGCTCGCATAATTTCAGCAGGCGGTTTGTGCCTTGAGGAGTTTTTGCACTTCTATTCGGAAAAATATATCTGAAAATCCTGTGAAAATAATTGACAGAAAGAGCATTGTGTAGTATAATTATAACAAAGCTATGGGGAGCTGCCGCCTGTTTTTGTGCGGTATCCCGAAAAGAAGGGAGTTTTGTTATGTCAAACTATTCAAGAAAAAAGTCGTTTTGGGCTTTAATGGGTGCTATGATTCTTGTTGTTGCGTCAACTGCACTTTTTGTATACAGATATTTTGAGGATAAGGAATATACCGAAAAGTGGAAAGATTATGACGAGTGCGGTATACAATAATTTTCTGAACATAAAAAAAGGGCATCGCAAGGGGATCGTGCGATGTCCTTTACAAACAGAATACTTGTTCTGTGGTATGACTATATGATAGTCCTGAGAGTTTACACTGTTGGTACGATTTTGGAAACATATTTTAAAGTTTGAATGTTGGATTTTGTAAACAAAACAAAATAATTATCCAAATAACGAAGTCTATAAAATTTGTGCAAAAAGTGATGGTCGCTCTTGAAAAGCAGAACGTTTTGTGGTATAATAGATATAATGACCTGACGGCAGTCTTGTTCAAGGGAGGGACAGTCAAATGCAGATAAGGGAATCAGCCGAGAATTATCTCGAAACGATACTTATACTCAGCCAGCGTAAGGGCAAAGGCGAGGTAAGGAGCATAGATATAGTAAATGAGCTTGAGTTTTCAAAGCCCAGCGTTAGTGTGGCTATGAAAAATCTTCGTGAGAATGGATACATAACTGTGAACAAAGACGGTTATATCGACCTGACGGAAAAGGGTGCGGAGATAGCTGAGAGAATGTACGAGAGGCACACGCTGCTTTCAAAGTGGCTCATCACACTGGGCGTTGATGAGAAAACAGCTGTTGAGGACGCTTGCCGTATGGAGCACGTTATAAGTGCGGAGTCTTTTGCGGCTATCAAGAAACATACGGGAATGCTTTGATATTTATATTGCTGCCGTGGAATTTCTGCGGCAGTTTTTTTGCGTGAAAAAAGGAGAGCGGTTTGACCGTTCTCCTTTTTGTTTATTTGAATTTATCTTTGAGTTTATCGAAGAATGTTTTACGCTTTGCGTAGTTTTTTTCGCCCAGTGATCTTTCATAGTCACGAAGTTTTTCTTTCTGCTCTTTTGTCAGATTGCGTGGAACTTCAACGGTGACACGGACGTAATGATCGCCGTGATCGTTTCTGTTCACTTTCTTTATACCCTTGCCTCTCAGGCGGAAAACTGTGCCTGTCTGAGTTCCCTCAGGCACTGTGTATTTCACCTTGCCGTCAACAGTCGGGACTGTTATCTCGTCACCGAGGGTCGCCTGTGTGTAAGTAAGAGGTATCTCAGTCCATACGTCATAGCCGTCACGCTCGAAAATAGGGTCAGGACGGACTGTTACGTTGATATGCAGGTCGCCGTTAGGACCGCCGTTTATGCCGCAGTTGCCCTCGCCGCCCACTCTGAGCGTCTGACCGTCGTCGATACCGGCAGGGACTTCGATCTCCTTTTCAGAAACCTTTTTAACTCTGCCCTGACCGTTACAGGTGTGGCATGGGTTGTCGATTATCTGACCCTTACCGCCGCATCGGCTACAGGTCGTTGTCTGAGCGATGTTGCCGAAAGGCGTTCTCTGTGTTATCCTTACTGTACCACGTCCGCCGCAGTCTGGGCAGGTCTTAGGTGAAGAGCCTGCCGCAGCACCTGTGCCGTTACAGTCGTGGCACTTTTCTGCTCTGTTTATGCGTATCTTGACTTTCTTGCCCTTGCAAGCCTCCATAAAGTCGAGAACGACGTTTGCTCTTATGTCCTCGCCACGTCTTGGAGCGTTAGGGTTAGCAGAACGTCCGCCGCCGAAACCTCCGCCGAATCCGCCGAAAATGGAATCGAAAATATCGCCCATGTCGCCAAATCCGCCGAAACCGCCGGTACCTGCTCCGCCGCCTGCACCGTAATTAGGGTCAACGCCTGCGTGACCGAACTGGTCATATCTTGCTCTTTTATCTTTATCAGAAAGTACCTCGTAAGCCTCGTTTACTTCCTTGAACTTCTCCTCGCACTCTTTGTCGCCGGGGTGAAGGTCAGGGTGATACTGCTTTGCAAGCTTACGAAATGCCTTTTTCAGTTCATCGTCTGAGGCGGTTTTTGAAACGCCCAGCACTTCATAGTAATCTCTTTTTTCAGCCATATAAACGCCCATGCTCTGTAAGCTGCAAAACCGTGAAAGCCTTGGGGCATGGGCTTGCCTCCTTTTGTAAGTAGAATCCTTTCACGTTTTCAGTGCAGCCTTAATACGGCAATAGCCCCTGCTCGGAAATTTCGGAGCAGAGGCAGCCGTTATAAATTATTCTGCGTCAGTGAATTCAGCGTCTATAACGTCGTCGCCGCCTTTGTTTGCAGCACCGCCGTTGCTGCCGCCGTTTGCTCCGCCCATGTTGTTAGGGTCAAAGCCAGCAGCTCCGCCTGCAGCCTGCTGTGCCTGTGCAGCCTGCTGATAAACCTTAGTTGCAACGCCCTGGAATGTTTCCTCAAGTTCCTTGTGCTTAGCCTTGATAGCCTCGATATCAGTGCCCTTGAGAGCCTCTTTAAGAGCGTCGATCTTAGCCTGACAAGCTGACTTGTCGGCAGCGTCTACCTTGTCGCCAAACTCGCCCAGTGACTTTTCAGCCTGGAAACAAAGCTGGTCAGCTGCGTTTCTTGCGTCAACGTCCTCTTTCTTCTTAGCGTCCTCAGCTGCGAATGCCTCAGCCTCCTTGACTGCTTTATCGATGTCGTCCTTAGACATATTTGTTGAAGAAGTGATAGTGATGTTCTGCTCCTTGCCAGTGCCGAGGTCCTTAGCGGAAACGTGTACGATACCGTTAGCGTCGATATCGAATGTTACCTCGATCTGTGGAACGCCTCTTGGAGCCGGAGCGATGCCGTCAAGTCTGAACATACCGAGCTGTTTGTTGTCCTTAGCGAACTCACGCTCACCCTGAAGAACGTTGATATCAACAGCTGACTGGTTATCAGCGGCAGTTGAGAATATCTGTGACTTCTTTGTAGGGATAGTTGTGTTTCTCTCGATGATCTTTGTGCAGATACCGCCCATTGTTTCAAGACCAAGTGACAGTGGAGTTACATCAAGGAGGAGCAGGCCGTCCTTAACGTCGCCTGCAAGAACGCCGCCCTGATATGCAGCACCGAGAGCTACGCACTCATCCGGGTTGATGCCCTTGAATGGCTCTTTGCCAAGGAACTTCTTAACAGCCTCCTGAACGGCTGGTATTCTTGAAGAACCGCCGACCATAAGGACTTTCTGAAGGTCGTTAGCTGACAGACCTGAGTCTGAAAGTGCCTGACGAACAGGACCCATTGTTGATTCAACAAGGTCAGCTGTCATTTCGTTGAACTTAGCCTGTGTAAGTGTCATTTCAAGGTGTTTTGGACCTGTAGCGTCTGCTGTGATGAATGGCAGTGAGATAGTTGATGATGCTGTAGATGAAAGCTCTATCTTAGCCTTCTCAGCAGCCTCCTTGAGTCTCTGCATTGCCATTTTATCGCCTGAGAGGTCAACACCCTCAGTCTTTTTGAACTCAGCGATCATCCAGTCGATGATCCTCTGGTCGAAGTCGTCGCCGCCGAGGTGGTTGTTACCGGCTGTAGCAAGAACCTCTGTAACACCGTCGCCCATTTCGATGATAGATACATCGAATGTACCGCCGCCGAGGTCGTAAACCATTACCTTCTGATCGTCTTCCTTATCGATTCCGTAAGAAAGTGCAGCGGCTGTTGGCTCGTTGATGATTCTCTTTACTGTAAGACCTGCGATCTGACCTGCGTCCTTAGTTGCCTGTCTCTGAGCGTCTGTGAAGTATGCAGGAACTGTGATAACAGCCTCGGTTACCTTTTCGCCCAGATAAGCCTCAGCGTCAGCCTTCAGTTTCTGAAGTATCATAGCTGAGATCTCCTGTGGAGTATATTCCTTGCCGCCCATGTGAGCCTTATAGTCAGAGCCCATATGTCTCTTGATAGAAATTACTGTGTTGTCATAGTTTGTAACTGCCTGTCTTTTAGCTACCTGACCGATAAGTCTGTCGCCGTTCTTTGAAACGCCTACTACAGAAGGAGTTGTTCTTGCACCCTCGCTGTTAGGGATAACGACAGCCTCGCCGCCTTCCATAACTGCTACGCAGGAGTTTGTTGTACCTAAATCTATACCGATGATTTTGCTCATAAGATCAAGTCCTTTCAAAATTTACTTAATTTATATCAAGACCTTTAGTCTCGATGTCTTTGTTATGGGTTTGCTACTATTACCATTGCGTGTCTTATGACCTTGCCGCCTATGGTATAGCCGTTTTGGAGAACCTGTGCCACGATATTCTCACCGAGGTCAGGGTCATCAACTGTGCTGACCGCTGTTGCAACGTTCGGGTCAAATTCCTTGCCCACAAGCTCCATTACCTCGACGTTGAGCTTTTTAAGTGCGTCGCTGAACTGATTGAATATCATTTCAACGCCCTGCTTATAAACTGCGTCTTGAGTTTCTGTGCCAAGTGCTCTTTCAAAGTTATCAAACACCGGCAGAAAGCCGTTTATTACATTTCCCTTGGCGGTGTCTGTAAGTTCCAGTCTTTCTTTTGCACTTCTTTTTCTGAAGTTATCATATTCAGCCATAAGTCTGAGATATTTGTCATTAGCCTCGGCAAGCTCTTTTTTCAGCTTTTTAGCCTCGCTCTCTTCGGCTTTTTCCTCTGTATTCTCAGTGGCATTCTCTGCGGTATCCGCCGCCTCTTTTACTTCTTCGCTTTCAGCAGAGGTGTTTTCCTCTTTTTCAAGCTCGGTGTCCTTTTCAGTTTCCTTACTCAATTTACGCCGCCTGCCTTTCTTTTTATTCATTGCCGTCATCTTCTTCGTGCTCAGGGGGCTTTTCTGATATCATTTCCGATATCTTTCCTGTGAAGTATTCCAAATAAGGAATGAACTTCGCATAGTCAAGCCTCATTGGACCTATAAGTCCCAACGCACCTGCCGTTTTGCCGTCTTTGGAAAACGGAGCAGTTATAATAGAAGAGTTGTGGATAACAAATCCGTCACGCTCAGGGGAGAACATAACGTGAAGTCCTGAAAACGTTTCGTCTATAAATCCTTTCAGCTCTTTCTGATTATCGAGAAAGCTTATTATCTCATTCTGATTGAAGTCCTTGCAGGTGAGAAGATTGCTTTGACCTTTGATAGTCACGCTGCTCATTTCCTTTGTCATTTTCATGATCTCGGATACCAGCGGTGAAAGGGTCATCATGTATGTTCCCATTGCCTCCGTGAGCTTTTCAAGATAAGCGTCTGAAAGACTGTCGATAGGCACGCCGTTGAGATTTTCCTTAACGAAGTTATCAAAGAACTCCAGCTGATCCTGACTGAGGTCGAATTCCAGTCGGCACACCTTATTCTTTATAGAGCCATTGGACGTTATCATCAAAATAACGTACATTCTCTTTCCTGTAGGTATTACCTCTACCTTTGAGATAAGCGAGAACTTCGGCGTTGCGTTTGCGACCACCGCTGCACATTTTGTAAGATCCGCCAGTGCCATGGAGGCCTTATTCACAAGATCCTCTTCTGTGACATATTCCTGCGGTATCATGGAATCCAGCATTTTCTTTTCATTGGCTGTCAGCTGGTTCTGTTCCATGAGCTGGTCAACATAGAGCCTATAGCCTTTATATGTTGGTATCCTGCCTGCGGAGGTATGCGGCTGTTCAAGGTAGCCTTGCTTTTCAAGCTCAGCCATTTCATTCCTTATGGTCGCTGAGGACGCTTTAACGTGAGCCATTATCGCTTTTGAGCCTACAGGCTCGCCTGTCACGATATATTCATTGACTACCGCTGAAAGTATTTTCAGCTTACGGTCGTCCATTTGCTCACCACCCGTTCTACTTGTTAGCACTTAATGTATTTAAGTGTTAGCACTCTTTCTTCTTGAGTGCTAAGTATAGTTTATACCCTTTTGAGGATTTTGTCAAGGGGTTTAAGACTATTTTTCTCACAAATTTCAAAAATATTTGAATTCCTTTTCCGTCAAATTGCACAATACTGGTGAACAAACGTAAAAAGCGGGCAGACCGCAGTGGTCTGTCCGCCAAAAATCAATATATAGCAGTCTGAATTACTCTTCTGTGTAAGCAGAAAGGTCAGGAACTGTGAGCAGGCTGTCGTCTGCCTCGCCTATGGAATCTACAGTGAAATAGACTGCACTTGATTCGTCTGCACCCTCTGGGAGAAGGACAACCTGCTGAAGGTCATATGTAGCTCCGTCAAAGCCGTAAACTATCTGACCCTCGCCACCTGAAACACTGCTGTCGAGGTTATAATACTCTTGAACAACGTTTGTTGTTGTGTCAACATATGCGTGGTCGAAATCGAGTGTCGCACCGAAAAGAATGTCAGAGTCCTTCCAATCGTTCTCGTCAGCACCATTTACCGAGTAAGTAGTTGTTGCCTCAGAAACGTTATACTTCTTGCCGTCGCCTGGGTAAACGTAATATGACTTCATGCCCTGTATGGTGCTTGACTCGTAAGCCTTGCCATCCTTTACGCAGATAGTATATTTTGTTCCGCTGTTTGACATCTGCCCCTCAAGTGTAACGAGGTAGCCGTCTGCATATTTTTCTTTGAGCTGCTCGAAAGCTCTGAAATCGCCGTCAACGTCATAATCTGTTGTGCCTGCGTTTGTGGAAGTGCTATCAGCTGTGCTTTCGTCAGCGTTGCTTTCAGCAGGAGCGGCAGATTCTGCGGCAGCCGTTGTAGTAGTTGTTGTTTCAGCCTTTGAAGAGCTTGCAGGCTCACTTTCAGAACAGCCTGCCATTGCTGTACACATTGCCAAAGCTGCAATTATCGTTATCATTTTCTTGTTCATAATATTTTGCCTCCGAAAAAGATGACAAGAATTACTCTGCCGACTCTGCCTCTGACTCGAAATCGAGTTCAGCGTCATAAGGGATATCTTCAGTGTCCTTATCGAAAGACTGCTCTGTCCAACTGTCGAAATCGTCAGGGAGCTTGACCTCAACGTTCTCAGTTGTGAATGAGTTTACTGTAACGGTCGTTATTGAGCCGTCAGAGATAGTTTCTATCTTAACAAGATCCTTTGTGTCAGCATTGAAGTAATACTTGAATGTTGTTGTGAAAGAAAGATCGTCAGACTCGCTTGTATCAAGTGTTACGCCGGATTCAAGCCCTATGTCAAGATCCTGAGTGTTCTCGAAAGTTTCGCAGATAAGACCGTCGTCAGTTGTTTCAGAGCTTACAAATGTATAGCTGTTGTCGATTCCGTAGCCTATCTCGCTCTTGAAGTCGTCGATAGATTCTTCCATATCCATAGTGTAATACATTTTTGATTCGTTGTCAAGTGTGTACATAACGCCGTCAATAACATATATATCCATATCAAGGCCCATAATGTTCGTTTTCATGTGCATATTGCCGCCTGCGACCTCAACTACTGCTGAAGAATCTTCGCCGTAATCGCTTGATACTGTCATATCTATAGCGACGCTTTCGCCCTGAACTTTCTTTGTATACTGTGCTGTGAGAGTATCGTCGATATTTGCAGCTGTGCCAGCCTCAGAACCTGTTGACTCGTTAGCAGCGGTACTTGTTTCAGCTTTTGATGAGCTGTCTGCCTTTGAAGAAGAATCACTGCTGTCTGAGCAGCCTGCCATTACTGTGCATGACATGATAAGTGATACGAGAAGTGCTGTTATCTTTTTCATTAGTAATACCTCTTTCTGTTAATTATTCATATAACCTATATTCATGACTATATCACATTTTACAAATTCCGTCAATAGAATTTGTTGCATATTTTTTCATTTTCATACTTATTTACAAATCAGCAAGCTGCAAAAGTCTTAATTTAGGTATTTATAAGCAAGAATAAATATGCTATAATGTGAATAGTAAAGGCAAAGGAGAGGGTTATGAGATACACAAACATTCATAAGGGCACATTTATATCAAGACCTAACAGGTTCATTGCCAACGTCATGATAGACGGCAGGGAAGAGGTCTGCCATGTGAAAAACACGGGCAGATGCAGGGAACTGCTTGTAGAGGGCTGCACGGTATGGCTTGAACATTCCGACAGTGAATCGAGAAAAACGGCTTTTGACCTTGTGGCGGTGGAAAAAGGGCATAGGCTCATAAACATGGACAGCCAAGCACCAAACAAGGCGGTAGTGGAGTGGCTGAGAGAGAAAAAGCCTTTCGGCGAGGGATTTTGCGTTTATCCTGAAAGAAAATACGGTAACTCACGCTTTGATTTCTATATGGAGTCGCAGGACAGGAAAATTTTCATGGAGGTCAAGGGCTGTACGTTGGAGAAAGACGGCGTGGTGCTTTTCCCTGACGCACCAACTCTCCGTGGGGTAAAGCATATCAAGGAGCTTTCTCGCTGTCTTGACGAGGGGTATGAGGCGTATATAATGATACTTGTTCAGATGAGCGATGTGGAGTATTTTACGCCAAATTATGATACTCACCCTGAGTTCGGGGAGGCTTTGGAGAAAGCCGCACAAAAGGGTGTGAAGATACTATGCTATGACTGTGACGTGACACCTGATTCCATGACGGTCGGCAAGCCTGTTGAGGTGAAACTGGGTCGGTAATATGACAGCCTGTCCTGCATATACATTATAATATTAAGATGTATATGGGAGTGACGGCATTGGATATAAAGAAAGTATGTCTGCGTTCTGCGGCGGTGATAACGGCGGCGTTCGTTATGCCGACCGGCGTGTGGCTTTATGCAAAGTCGGCAAGCAGGTTCGGCAAGGTGGCGGCTGCGGCGGCAGGCGTGGCAATGGGCGAATACAAGCCTTGTTTCGCTATGGAAAGCGAAACGGACACGGCATCAAAGCCTGTGGTATCAAACAAGCTTGAGGCGGCTGTGGTGTCAAAGCACAGCATATGGGACATCGATATGGCACCGCAGGAAAGGCAGACGCCCTCAAAAAGCTCAGAAGTGCCAAGCCCTTTGCCTGCTCAGGACGTGACGGACAAGATACCATACCCTGCAAGCATGGAGGGCAATGACGGGGTAATAGAAAAATACACCTACGGCAGATATGACGGCGAGCAGTATTTTGACCTTGACGGCGGCGGTCAGGTGAGAAACTGCACTGACCTTTCAAACGAGGAGCTTTATGAGGAAAGCTCACAGCCTTATGATTTTGACATAGACCCTGATTCAGACGAGCCGCAGATACTTATTTATCACACCCACGCCACGGAAAGCTTTGAACCGTCGGATAAAGACCACTATGACAGCTCGTTTTCCTGCAAGACCACCGACCCTGAGATGAATATGCTGTCGGTCGGGGACAAGATATGCGAACAGCTTGACAAAGCAGGCGTTGCGTATGTTCACGATACCCTTGTGCATGATTATCCAAGCTATGACGGTTCATATGATTCCAGCCGAATGGCGGTCAAGGAGATATTGGAGGAGTACCCTTCTATAAAGGTATGCCTTGACGTTCACCGTGACGGTATCGAGCGTGAGGACGGCACAAGGCTTGCACCTGTGGCGGAGATAGAGGGCAAAGAGGCGGCACAGCTTATGATAATATCAGGCTGTGATGACGGAACAATGGGTATGCCTGATTATATGAAGAATTTTCACTTTGCCTGTGCATTGCAGTCGGCACTGGAAAGCGATTGGCAGGGACTGACACGTCCTATTCTGTTTGACTATCGTCACTATAATCAGGACTTGACCACGGGTTCACTGCTTATCGAGGTGGGAAGTCATGGAAATTCTATTGCTCAGGCTCAGTATACAGGGGAGCTGATAGGCAAAACGCTAGGGGAGATGTTCGGCGGAAGATAGGGGCAATACCCACAAAATAAATGGCCGGGATTGTCTTAAAATGCCGAAAATACGGCTTTTGACGGCCGATTTCTTGACAAGGACGGGGTTTTGAGTTATAATAAAAGGGACTACAAAAACGTTACAGCGTGAGAAATAGAGATACGCTTTTATTTTGGAGAACTGATACTATGAACAAACTTTACCCCATGAAAAGAATAGCCGCAGGCTGTATGGCCCTGTGTATAGCGTTCGCCGCCTTTGGTTTTTCAGACGGCAGCGTCAGGGACATTGCGTCGGCGGATAATGATAGTTACAGCAGTCAACTTGAAGATCTTAAAAAGCAACAGCAGGAGCTTGATAAGCAGATAGCGGACGCTGACAAAAAGCTTGCCGATGAGCAGGACAATCTGGAGGCTATAAAGAAAAAATACAAGTCTATCCAGAAGAAGATAAAAAATTCAGAGAAATATTCCGCTGAGCTTGAAGATCAAATGGCAGAGCTTGACGGCAAGCAGCTTGACACTCAGCACAGCCTTGAATTGCAGGAAACTGCCATAGACGAGGGCAAGGACGATTTTATGGAGCGTATCCGTGCCATGTATGTGGCAGGCGGTGCAAATTCATACACGAACGTGCTTATAAATTCCTCTGATTTTTATGACGTTCTTATGAGGATAGAGCTTGTGACGAGAGTTGCAAAGCATGATAATGATGAGCTTGAAGATTTGCTTGCTCAGTACAGAGAGCTTGAAAAGACCAAGGCGGAGCTTGATGAGCAGATAAAACAACTCAAGGCAAAGGCCGAGGAATATGCCAAGGAGCAGAAGTCGCTGGCGGACGAGCAGGCGGAGCTGCTTAAAATGGAGCAGGAGTCGGGCGAGCTTATCGAGAAGATAAAGAACGATAAGAGCGACCTTGAGGACAAGTCACAGCAGGTGGACGACAAGTATTCCAAGGTATCCTCAAAGGCGGCTACCACAACGACTACTACCACGACCACCGCAAAGACCACCAAGAAAGCCGACAGCACAAAGGCTGCGACTACCACCAAAAAGAGCGGCGAAAGCGGCGAGAAAACTACCACCACAAAGAAGTCAACGCAGAATGAAAAGCCTGATAACACCACGGCGGAGACCACCACAACCCCTCAGACCACGACCACAGCCAAGGCGACTGAACCGCCAAAGACCACCACAACAACAGCTGCTCCAGCACCGGTGCCTGATTCGTCAGACAGCTCAAAGATAGACACTGTTGTTTCCTATGCAAAGAGCATGGTGGGCGGAGCGTATATTTGGGGCGGCTCACAGTTCGGTGCAACAGACTGTTCGGGACTTGTGATGCTTTCATTTGCACAGGTGGGCATAAAACTTCCGCACTATGCGGCATCGCAGGCTACATATGGCACGACCGTTTCGTATGCAAATATGAAAAAGGGAGACGTTATCTTCTTCGGCGGTGCGTCAATATCGAGTATTTACCATGTTGCTATTTACATCGGTGACGGAAAAATGGTACACGCACAAAATTCAGCCACAGGTATCGTTATTTCTAATGTTGAGTATTTTTCGAGATACAACAACATCACTATAATTAAAAGACTTATATAGCAAAAGGTGCTTGAATATGGCGGTATATATTTTTACACCTGTCGAAAATCAACATAATACGCCCTCAAAATTCATATAAAATTACCATTTTGTGAACATTCATTTTCAAACCTATTGACAAAGCTAATTATCTGTGATATAATTAAATCAAATAAAGATTGTAGGCTTTGATAATATTTCCTGCACAACGGCAGGAGCAGTAGGGGGAAGAAAAAATGGATAGTCTTAAAACGTGTTTTTTCGGCGGTTATGATAAGCTTGATACATTAAAATATATCGACACTATAACCAGCGAGATCTATATGCTGGAGTCGGCTATCGAAAAGAAAAAGAACGGCGACAATTTTGTTGTTCCCGGTGAAACGGAAAAGAGAAAGCTCAAAGGTTCGGCTCTGGGCGGCTTTGCAAAACCTGATGTGGACAGCTACATTTGTGCACTTCTTGGCAAGGCTGCTGAACTTCGTCAGAAACTTTGCAGCTGATATTAAAGTAAAAAAATTATCCGCAGTGGTCATTTATCTGACTGTTGCGGATATTTTTGTCTTAGATATAAGTAAAGGCAATAAAAAAATTAATACCCACTTCCATCGGCTGAAATGAGCATTAATTTTTATAGAATTATGAAAGGGATTCTTTGGTATTTGGTAAAACCTAAAGACGAGGAAATGTATCAGCGACTTGGGGAATCGCAGAGGGAAAGAAGATAAAAACCTGACTTTAAGTTTTACCAACTACCAAAGCATTGTTTGTCTTTTGCTGTGATTATATAATACCAGTTCTGTGTGAACCGAATATGAATTTTCGGGAGTTTTTTCGGACTTTTTTGAAAAAAATAAATGTTAATAACCAGTTCATAATTATAAGATATAATGTCATTATTGGGGATTTCTTAACGAGGGAGGAAAATTTATGTTTCAGATTCTTGTTGTGGAGGACGATGCAAGCCTGAGAAGGCTCATGTCTGCCGCACTTAAACAGCACGGTTATGTGACGTTTCTTGCAAATGATGGGCTGGAGGCTCTTGACGTGCTGGAGAAAACTAATATAGATCTTATTATTTCAGATATAATGATGCCGAATATGGACGGCTATGAGCTTACAAGACAGCTTAGAAAGGCGGATTACAACCTGCCTATACTTATGGTCACTGCAAAGGAGACTTTCGAGGACAAGCAGGAGGGCTTTTCTGCCGGCACTGACGATTATATGGTAAAGCCTATCGACATAAACGAGATGATACTTCGTGTTGGGGCACTGCTCAGGCGGTCAAAAATGGCGTCTGAACATTCCCTTACTGTGGGGAACTGCGTGCTTGACTATGACGCAATGAGCGTTTCTGTTGACGGCGGTGCGGCGGAAACTATACCGCAAATGGAATTCAAGCTGCTTTTCAAGCTGTTAAGCTACCCTGACAAGATATTCACACGCCGCCAGCTCCTTGACGAGCTGTGGGGAATGGATAAGGACGTTGATGAGCGTACTGTTGACGTTCATGTAAAAAGGCTGAGGGAGCGTTACGGCAGCTGTGAATCCTTTGATATCGTGACGGTTCGTGGTCTTGGATATAAGGCTGTGAAAAAGCAGTAAAGTGCAGACTTAGGGGTGACGGGTTTGGAGAAGAAAAAGAAAAAAAACAAAACAAGTCTGCAATTCAAGCTGACGCTCATGTTCTTTTTTGTAATGCTTGTTTCGGCGTCAATATCGGTGTCGGTGCTCGTTATGGTGTGCAGTCCGATAATGAAAAGCAACGCTGAGCAGCAGCTTGTGGAGCTTTCCATAGCTATGGATCAGCTTGAAGAAAAGGGCGGTTTTACTGTTGATGAGATAGTTTCCATTGTGAACAATTCTGCGTATAGTCTGACAGTGGTGGATAAGGACGACGCAAGGGTGCACGCACATCTTGCGGATATTTTGCACAAGGGATATTATGTGTCCTCAGACGGCGTTGTGCCTAATGCTACCATAATCTCGCAGGTCTATGACAAGTATGTTATCATAGACAGCTTTTCAAGCGACAGCGTTTATTGGATAGTGAACCTTGTGGTCATCGTGGCGTTCATGGTGTGTATCGTCATAGGAACGGTGATAACGGCGTTTGTAAGCCGAAGTGTCATCCAGCCTATCCGAGATCTCAGTGCGGCGGCGTCGGAGATAGCTAAGGGAAACTTCAAGGTCAGGGTGCGTGAGCCTACCGACCCTGAATACAGTATACTTGCACAGAACTTTAACAAAATGGCTGAAGAGCTTGCAGGCACGGAAACTTTGAGAGGTGACTTTATCTCAAACGTGTCCCACGAATTCAAAACGCCCCTTGCGTCGATACAGGGCTTTGCAAAGCTTTTGCAGTCTGATTCCATAACGGAGCAGGAGCGTGGAGAGTATACGCAGATAATCATTGATGAAACATCAAGGCTGTCAAAGCTTTCTTCAAATATCCTCAAGCTCACAAAGCTTGAAAATCAGAAAACTGTGGGCAAAAAGACAAGGTTCTCCCTTGATGAGCAGATAAGAAAGATACTTTTGGTGCTTGAACCTGAGTGGTCAAAGAAAAATATCGACCTTGATATCGACCTTGAGGACATCATGTATGTGGGCAGTGAGGAGCTTATGGCTCAAATTTGGCAGAACATAATAAACAACGCCATAAAGTTCACCCCTGAGGGCGGAAAGATAAGCGTAAAGCTTTTTAGGAACGAGAAGAACATATCCGCAGAGATATGGGACAACGGCCCGTCAATATCCCCTGAGATAAAGGAGAAGATATTCGATAAGTTCTATCAGGGCGACCGCTCCCGTGCAACAGAAGGCAACGGTCTTGGACTGGCACTTGTCAAAAGGATAATCGAGCTGTCTGAGGGCAGCATCGAGGTGGAAAACGATATGAAAAAAGGCGGCGTTTGCTTTCGCATAAGCCTGCCGTATCTTATCGAGGATATGATGTGATATAAAACATAAAAGGAGCAGCCTTTTGACTGCTCCTTTTTGTTTACTTCTTTGTTGTAACGGTCTTGACAGGCGACCATGCACCTGTGTATTTCTTGCCCTTGACAATGGTGTAGCTGCGTACTCTTACCCAGTATTTCTTCTTGCCGCTGAGCTTGGAAATGGTCTTTTTGTCGGTTTTCTTTTTCGTTACCTTGACGGTCTTAGCTTTTGAGAACTTTGAGTTTTTCGCATACTGTATCTCGTAGCCTGTCGCAGAATTTTTTTGAACATAGTCGATATAGAAAGCCTTTTTCTTTGCGGTCAGTTTCTGTATCTTCTGCTTTGCAGGGTTTATCTTGAAAGTCTTTGTGAGCTTGCCTGTGTATTTGCCCTTGCCTGTTACCGTTATGGTAGCAGTGCCGACCTTTTTGTTGTTTGAGTATTTAACAGTGTAGTCCTTGTTCTTTTTGAGCTTTGTTGAGCCGACCTTTACTGTAACAGAAGGTTTTATTTGCTTGCCTGTGAAAGCATATGTGCTGCCGCAGGTTATCTTGCCCTTTGAAAGGGACTTCTTTGTAACAGTTGTGCTGCCGCCGTTGTTAGAACCGCTGCTTGAGTTGTTTCCGCTGTTGGAAGAACTGCTGTCAGAGCTGCTGCCGCTTGAGGAGTTTCCTCCGCTCGTGCTGCTGCCAGAGCTGCTGCTTGAACTGTCGTCCTTTGTAGGAGTGCCTGTGACTGTTACGTCAACGCTGACAGCTGTGGAAGTATTGCCGCCAATATACACTGTGACGGTGGCTTTTCCGCCTGATACGCCTGAGATAGTTCCATCAGCCGCAACTGTGAGCACGGACGGGTTTGATGAAGTGAATGTCAGGCATGACGGGTCAAAGCATGTGCCAACCCATGTAAAGCCAGGGTTTCTCGTCCATACTTCAAGCTGTGTGCTCTCGCCCTGCTTGATGTCAGTGTTGCCGCTGATTATCAAAGAAATGTTCTCTACAAGGTCAACTATCTCGGCGGATTCTGATACCTTGCTGCTGTATGACGATGCCTGGACCTCAGTGTCGGCAGCTGTATCACCAAAGCACTGGACCCAGTATTTTGTGCCGTTTACTTCAACGCAGCCGATACCAACGCTTGTGTATGATGAGTAAAGTATATTTGCTTTGTGTCCACTGGAGTTCATCCAGCTTTTCATGACAATTTCAGCGTCTGTCTGACCGGCGGCTATATTTTCTCCACGCATTTTTCTGTTTGCAGCGTAACACATATCGCCGTTCGGTCTTACATGATCGAAGTAGAGGGAGGTTTCAGCCGCTCTGTACATTGCAGTATCAAGCAGACCCTTGTCCATTTTCAGCGGTGAAAGACCGTTTGCAGCACGTTCCTTGTTCACAATGTCAAGGACTTTGAAAGCCTCGCCGTAAAGCTCGTCATAGCTTATTTTTACTTTGACCTGTGTGCTTTCATCAAATCTTGTCACGCCGTAAGAACTATAGGACTTTTCGCCATAGACCGTGATAGGCGTTATCGCACAGGAAAGTGCAATAGTGAGCGACATCAATGCCGCAATAATTTTCTTCATTTTATATTTCTCCCTTTATAAATTTTGCAAGCGACGCCTCATTGGCTCGCCAATATGATAATTATACACCCATTGTGCCGCCACTGCAAGTTTATCCGCCCCATTTCGGCGAATTGCATATCACCTCTGCTGTAATTGTATACAATTTGCCGACAAAAAAAGACAAGGCACATAAAACTGTACCTTGTCTGTTGTGTGACCTTATTAGAACAGACTTGCCACAAAGCCTGCTGCCACGCCGAAAACATAAAGTATTCCCATTATGGCAAAATTTTCTTTCATGTTGTGCTTGTTTGTCTTGAAAAGCACCAGCAGTCCAACGCCTGCTCCAGTGCAAAGACCTGCAATAAGAGAACCAAAACTTACAACGCCCTCTATATAAAGCTGTGTAAGAACAACAGACGCCGCACAGTTCGGTATAAATCCGATAATGCCTGCTATGAACGGCTGAACGATACTGTCAGACATAAGCAGGGCCTTTACAGTGTCCTCGCCTGCAAATTCCATTATCGCACCGAGAATGAGATTTACCACAAATATGAAGAGTATGATATGCACAGTGTGGTGCAGTGCCGAATGGATTATGCTGTGATGCTCACAGTCGCAGTCCTCGCATATCTCCTTGAAAGGCTCTTCGTCCTGCTTTTTGCCCATAAGTTTTATAACAAGGTCAACAAGCACACCTGCGATTATCGCAACCACTACTTTAATGAGGATAAGCTGCCACAGCTTGCCTGCAAAGGCAGGGTTCGCTATCATCATCGGTATAGCCTCGTCGCTTGTGGCAAGGTAGACCGCAATAAGCGTTCCCATTGTTATGAGCCTGCCTGAGTAAAGGTTGGACGCCACAACGGAAAATCCGCACTGCGGCACTGCTCCAAGTATACTTCCTCCTATCGCACCAAAAGGTCCCATTTTTCTAAGAGCCTTTCCAAGCTTGTCGGCAGAACGATGCTCTATATACTCTATAAGCAGGTAAACACCGAAAAGAAAAGGAAGGACTTTAAGGCTGTCTATGAAAGCGTCAAGAAAAACGTCGATCAAAGTTTCAAACATTATATCTATCTCCTGTAAATTATCTATGGTTTTAAAACGGTCTTTATGTCAACTCGACTATTATACAATATTTATTCAGCCTTGTCAATCTTATGTTTATATGATAATCTGTTCATTTGTTTACCCTTTTCAGCGACAAAAAACGGACGGTCTTTACTCCGTCCGTTTGATATTTTTATGTCTATACAGAACGCTTTGTAAAGCCGTCCCACGCAGTGAGTAGGAACACCACCATGTGTGCGACAAGAACGCCCACGGCAAATGTCACGCTGTGCTGAGCAAATATTGAGTAGCCCTGTGAGATAGAGGAAAGGTCTGTGTTTGCGAACACAAGGAATCTTGCCCAATCCTGTCCAAGCTGACCCAAAAGCTGTGTGACCGTTGAGCCTACGCACATTGTGAATACGCTGACGCCGATAGCAAGTGCCGTGCTCCTTACCAGTGATGAGATAGCAAACGCCAGTGTTGACATTACCACCATTTGAACGCTTTTCAGCAGATATTGCTCTGCGGCATAAAGCAGTGTAGGCATTTCCTTTACCTCGCCGCCGCTCACATACATATATGGTACAGAGAAACCGTCAAAGCCGTGCATTAGTCCTGTAATAGGTATCATCACCACGAAAAGTATTGCAAGCATTATATAGCCCACTGTGATAACGGTAAAGTATTTTGACATCAGTATCTTCCAGCGTTTCACAGGGTTTATAAGCAGGAACTTGATAGTTCCCTGTGAAAATTCAGAGGATACAATGCCGCCTGCGATAACGATAGCAAGCAGTGCGACTACCGTTACAAGGGAGGTGCTTGTGAGGAACACTGTCCAGAATGTTATCTGCTCAGGCTCGTTTGTTTCAAACAGCGTCATTTGGTTTGCTGTGTTGTCGAGCTTATCATTGTCAAGCTGATAGAGTGTAAGTTTTATATTATCCTCAAGCTGTGCTCTGCTGTTCTGACCGTCTGATTTAGCGTCGCCCATTGTGGCAATGGTGTTTTTTGCGTTTGCAACGGTCATGATAAGATCGTTTTTCTTCTCGTTTGACTTGTCAAAGGAAATATTGTTGTCGAGCCTGTATTGATATTCCCACTTTTCGCCCTCTGTGAGTATGTCATTATCCAGCCTGTATTGACAGAAACCACGCCAATCGTTGTCGTCAAGATACTTCTTTATCCCTGACATATCGCCAGTGCCGTCTGCAAACACGGCTGACAGTACATCATATCTCCAATCATCGCTGTCGATATCGTTGTCGATAAGATACTGCCACATTGCGATCTCGTTAGGGTCGCCGTTAGTGTTTTTGAGCCAATCTATGGTTTCCTGATAATCACCGGTTGCGTCATAGCTTGAATAGTTATTGCTCTCCATATTGTGCTTTGCAAAAAGTGCAATGCCTGAAAGTCCAAGTGCACATATTATTATAAGCACGATCATTATTTTTGTGGATAGCTTTTTGAAAACCTTTATGTACTCGTTTTTCACAAGTCTGAAAAATCTAGCCAATCTGTACGCCCCCTTCATTGCCGCCTGTAAGCTCGATAAATACGTCCTCAAGCTTTTTGTTCTCTCTGCGGTGAACAGTGTAGAGGGAAACTCCGCCCTCGATAAGCGTCTTATTCACCGAGGCTATCTTTTTCTTCTCTATCTCCGCAGGGATAGAAAGGACAACTGCACCTGTTTCCTTGTCGATACGCTTGCCCTCGTCTGCGAGCATTATAAGACCCATAGCCTTTTGCGGGTCGTCAACTTCAAGTACATATTCAGCCATTGAGCTGTCAGACTGTGAGATAAGCTCCTCCATTGTGTATGAGCCTATCATTTTTCCGTTTGCGATAATGCCAACTCTGTCGCACATCATTTCCATTTCGCTCATGAGGTGTGAGGATACCACAACGCAAGTGCCTTCCTTGTGAGCAAGCTCTTTGAGCACATCACGAAGTTCCTTTATGCCCTGCGGGTCAAGACCGTTGGTAGGCTCGTCAAGTATGAGCAGCTTAGGTTTGTGGAGAATAGCCTGTGCAACGCCAAGTCGCTGACGCATACCGAGAGAGTATTTCGACACCTTGTCATCAATGCGGTTTGAAAGCCTTACAAGCTCCACCACCTCTTTGATACGCTCTTCCGTTACGCCCTCTCTCATTCTCGCATACTGACGGAGATTTTCCATGCCTGAAAGATACTTGTACATTTCAGGGTTTTCAACAATGCCGCCCACGTTCGCCATTGCTCCCTCAAAGTCTTTTCTTATATCTTTTCCGTCAATGGATATCTCACCCTCGTCAAGCTGCAAAAGTCCCACCGCTATCTTTATAGTCGTGGTCTTTCCTGCACCGTTAGGACCGAGAAAGCCGTAGACCTCGCCGCCGTAACATTCCATGTCGATACTGTGAAGTATCTGCTTTTTGCCAAGGGTCTTGTTAAGCCCCTTTATCTTCAGAATAGTATCACTCAACGCTGTCTGCCTCCTCGCTGTGGGAATTTTCTTCACTGCCTGAGCTGTCTGCACTGTCTGCCAAACTGCTGTCTGAAATTACCTCAGACTCAGCCTTGCTTTCATCAGCCACGCTGTCACTGTTGTTATCATCAAAGCTGTAATCCTCGCCATATCCGTAGTCGTTGGACGTTGCTATCTTCCAGCCGTCAGAGGTACGCAAAAGATAAAATTCAGCATATTCATAACTGAAAATCGCCTTGTATGAAGATGTGCTAGGCTCATAGTTGTCGGAATTTGTGTAGTTACCGCTTGTCATGGTGTTTATGCCGCTTGTGGCGAAGAAATTAGGGTCGTCCTTTGAAACGTCATAGCACACATTGTATATCATAGTGACCTTTGCTCCGTCGGCTCCACTTTTGTTTATGGACATCTCCTTTATGTCATATTCCGCCGAGGTTATGTTTCCCTGCTGAGAGAGGGTGTCGGTGTGGTTTATCTGCTCCAGCAGTTCCGACTTTGTTGAGCCGTTCTCGTTGTCATTTGCGGCATAGTCGGTGTAATGCTCGTTCACAAAGTCTGTCCACTGACTTTTCAGCACGTCATTACCGCCCACGTTAGCTGTTGTCATGTCTGCGATATAGTCCCTCATGGTCTGCTCTATCTCAGGCTTGGATGTCTTGAACTGGTTGTTCTCATACACTGTGTAGCACACAACGCCCAGTGCAAGAACTCCGCCCAGCACCAGACCTCGGTTTATATTTCTTAGTTTCACAGTTTCTCCTCCTTATGTTTTTTCTTTTTCACGGTTTTCCCGTCAACGCATATAAGTTTATCATATCCCTTTTCCACTGTCAACCGCTTTAAGAAACGTTTAAGATTTTCATAAGACAACCATACAGACCATAAGATACAACCAAATAAAATACGATTTTTTGTTTCAATATTTGTAGGTGCGAACAGTGTTCGCCCGCCTTATTAGCGGCTCTTCAAAAAACAAGCAGGCGGCGAAACACGCACGATAACGTCATTTCGCCGCCCATATTGAATGAGGAAATTATTATCTTTGTTAAGGTGATACTCAGCGGAATAGCTTTTGGTCACAAGAACTTTTTCAGATCGCTTTCTGCCTTTTTACGGTCTTTAAGACTTATGCTCCTTACCGCCTTTCTCAGCGGCAGTATCCTAGACGGAACTACCGACAGCATATCAACGTCAAGTTCCAAAAAGACCTCCGTGAGAGTAGGGTCGCCTGCGAGCTCGCCGCATATGCCAGCTTTTATGCCGTTTGCATGGGCATTGTCGCAAACCATTTTTATCATTCTAAGCAGTGCCCTGTGATTTTTTGGTGATACCCTGTCATAACATGGGTTCTGCCTGTCAAGTGCAAAGGTGAACTGCTCAAGGTCGTTAGTGCCAATGTTGAAAAAATCCACCTCTTTGGCTATGATATCGCTCGTCATCACCGCAGCAGGCGTTTCTATCATCGCACCAAGCTTAACGCTGTCTGAAAACTTTTTGCCCTCTTTTATAAGCTCCGCCTTGACCAGAACGATAAGTTCCTTTATTTTTAGTATCTCGCTCACGTCTATGACCATAGGCAGAAGTATGGAAAGCTGTCCGTAGGCTGATGCCCTGTAAAGTGCCCTAAGCTGTGTTTTGAACACATTTTCCTGTTCAAGACAAAACCTTATTCCTCGGCAGCCCATTGAAGGGTTACGCTCGGCACTTATCCCCATATAGTCAGGTCTTTTGTCTGCACCGATATCGTAAGTGCCTATTATGACTTCTTTGCCCTTCATTACCTCAAGAGCCTTGCGGTATGTGTAAAACTGAAACTCCTCGTCAGGGAATGCAGGTCTGTCAAAACACATGAACTCCGTCCTGAAAAGACCTATTCCTCCGGCGTCGTTTTTCACCGCCGCCTCAAGTTCTCCTGAGTTGAGGATATTCGCATAAATTTTTATCTCGTGACCGTCACGGGTGATGTTCTTTCTGCCTTTGAGCCTTGTGAGCAGTTCTTTTTTGCGACCCTCAACAGCCTCTTTGTATTCAAGCTGCCTGAGAGTATGTTCGTCAGGCTCTATGTAAAGCGTTCCGCTGTAGCCGTCAAGGACAGCCTCCTTGCCCTCCAGTTCGTCAGAAAGTTCCGTGCCCACATTCACAATGGCAGGTATGCCGAGATTTTTCGCCAGTATCGCAGTGTGTGAGTTCACCGAACCTGACCGTGTGCAAAATCCCTTTATCTTCTTTTTATCCATGAGCAGAGCCTCAGAGGGCATAAGATCTCCCGTACAGATTATGGCGTTCTCTTTCAGCTCAGGGAGCTTGTCGGCACAGTTAAGAATGTGTCGCAGCAGCCTGTTTGAAACGTCCTTTACGTCCGCAGCTCTGCTTTGCATATATTCGCTGTCCATTTGAGCAAGCATTTCCGCAAAACTTCTTGCAGTACTTGCCACAGCATAGTCGGCGTTGTAGTGCTCGTCAAGTATCATTGTGCGAATGCTGCCGTCATATTGCTCATCGGTGATAAGCATCTGATGTATCACGAATATCTGAGCGTCGCTTTCACCAACGCTTACCCGTGCACGCTCATAAAGTCCGCCAAGTTCCACAAGGGCGGCGTTTTTCGCCTTGACATATTTTTTGTATTCAAGTTCTGGGTCTGACACCTTTATCTTGTTGATGATAAATTCGTCACGTTGATAAAAGGTCAGTTTTCCTCTTGCAATGCTGCCGAATACTGATCGTCCCTTTATCGTCATCATGAGCACTCACCCCCAAAACATACCTATCTGATATAATTATATCATCATTTGATTAACGATAAAAGCAAATCGGCGTCTGTTTACGAATTGTTAATAATATTCGTGAATTTGGCAAACGCACCTATTAAGATTTCAGCAAATTTAACAAATCAGAAACATTTTACTGTCTTATGTTAAATAAAGAATAGTACAATCCCTGAAAAACATATGATTAAAAAGCAACTAAAAAGGGGAGGGGAAGATATGTTTTCAGCACTGCTTGAACTGCTCACAGGGAATTTTCTGTTTTTCGCATTGCACTTTGACAACCGCAGCGTGTTCCCAAAGCCGTTGTCAGCGAAAGAGGAGCGTGAGTGTTTTGAAAAAATGGCACAAGGTGACAAGGCGGCAAAGGATAAGCTTATCGAGCACAATCTGCGGCTTGTGGCACACATTATAAAGAAGTATTACTCAAACTCAGCCGATCAGGAGGACCTTATCTCTATCGGTACTATCGGTCTGATAAAAGCCGTTTCCACATTCGACCACGAAAAAGGCTGCCGCTTTGCGACTTATGGGAGCAGGTGTGTGGAGAACGAGATCCTCATGCATTTCCGTTCGCAGAAAAAGTCTGCTAACGATATCCACTTTGACGAGCCGGTGGATTCAGATAAGGACGGAAATCAGCTTTGCCTTATAGATATAATCGCAGACGGTGAGGACGTCGCAGATAAAATAGAGCTTTCCATTCGCTGTGAACAGCTCTATCGCTTTATCGAAAGCTCCCTTGATGAACGTGAAAGACAGATAGTCACACTTCGCTATGGGCTATTCGGTCAGCCGCAGCTGCCTCAGCGTGAGGTGGCAAAACGCCTTGGTATCTCACGTTCCTATGTTTCAAGAATAGAGAAAAAAGCCCTCAGACTGCTTAAAGACCGCTTTGATGAACAGTGATGAGCGTTGACGCAGTAGGGGCGAACGGTGTTCGCCCGCTGATTATTATATCATGTCGTGACATTGTTTTAGCACTCGTAAAATCTATATGCTAGCGCTCGCATGGTGAGAGTGCTAAATTTCAGCTAATGTTCACATTATTTTCACACAATGAACATATAGCAGGGGTATCATAAAGACAATGAAGAAAGGAAATGATACCAATGGAAGAGCAGAATAAATGATAAAAGCTTACAAGATAAATTAAGATATAACACTTCAAGGAGGAATTTATATGTTTGGACTTACACCATTTGAAAGAAAGAGCTACGACCTGTTTAATGCATTCCATGATTTTGAGAATGACTTCTTCGGCGGCAATACCCTCCAGAGTTTCAAGACAGATATCAAGGACGAGGGCGATAAATATGTAATGGAGGCTGAACTCCCTGGCTTTGACAAGGAGGATATCAAGCTTGATATCGCAGGCAATAACCTTGTCCTCACCGCTGAGCATAAGGCTGAAAATGAGGATAAGAACGATAAGTATATCCGCCGTGAGAGGACATACGGTTCTTATCAGAGAAGTTTCGACCTGACCGGTATCGATACCGATAAGATCGACGCCGAGTATAAAAACGGTATCCTGACCCTTGACCTGCCGAAAATGCAGGAGGTAAAGCCTGAGACCAAAAGGCTTGAGATAAAGTGATCTATGTAAAGCCGAGGCTTTGAATGAGGCGATACCAATGGGTAAGATAATTTGCAATAGGTTTTGCTAACATAAAAAATCCGTGAGAACCAAATGTTCCCACGGATTTTTTTATGCCTTTTTTTCACGGCTCTTGAGCCATATTTTTCTTATGAGCAGTGCAAATAAAATTCCCACAACAGCTCCGCTTGTGTCAATGAGAACATCACGCACCTGTCCCGCACGCCCCGGTACAAAAAGCTGGTGTATCTCATCGCTTGCCGCATAAACGCAGGAGAACAACGCCGCAAAAAGACTTCTGTAGCCAAGCCTTTTAACCCTCCAAAGATTTATAAAAGCAAGTATTCCCAGCAGTGCGTATTCGCTGAAATGTGCAAGCTTTCTTATGACGAATGTCGCAGTGTCCTTGTATTCTAACTGAGCCTCATGGTCAAGACTGTCATACATGGGGTTCACAAATTCCACCACTGCGTTGAAAACTGCGTTCGACTGCCTGCTTGACTTGTCGCTGTCATTTGCCGAAAACATGAATATCACTACACACCACAGCACAAGTGCCAACGCTTTGAGTATCATTTTAAGCCTGTTTTTTGAAGTTGTTTTCAATGTAGCTTTTCAGCTCCTCTTTTTTGTTTTCCACCTTTTCGTCTATCACACCGTTAAGTGCAAGCTCCAAAGCAATTCCAATGTCCTTGCCCCTGAACCCCATTTGTATGATATCCTTGCCGTCTATGTCAAGGTCGCAAATGTGAACACATTCGTTGTCCTCTTTTATCTCCATTGCAAACTGTGCAATGCGGTCAAGTTCCAAAAGCTTTTCCTGCCGCTTGTAGTCTGATTGTGCATAGGTGTCCGCACGGCGTACCTCAAGATAATCCATGATAAAATCATAATCATGCAGTGCCATGAACCTCCGCACCGACTTTTTCGTTGCGGCTATCCTGTTGTCATGCTCCCATATAAGCTCATAAATATATTTCGCCGACGCATTGTCTATCCTGAGCCTTTTTAGTATCTCCTCCGCCATGTAAGCCCCCTCGAACTGGTGCTTTTTAAAGTGAGAGATACCGTTTTCATCTACCGTGTGCATTCTCGGCTTGCCGATATCGTGCAAAAGCATGGTCAGCCTCATTAGCCATTGCGGTCTGACATTTTCAACGCTCAAACAAATGTGACCATACACATCAAGAAAATGGTGAGGATTGTTCTGCTTGAAATCAAAGCTTTCCCTAAGCTCAGGTATGAACACCCCGATGACCTCACGATAGTCAAGCAAGATACGCCTTACATCTTTTCCGCACAGCAGCCTTTTAAGCTCCGCCGTAATGCGTTCGGCGGAAATGCTTTTGAGCAGTTCACGCTGTGCAAGGATAGCCTTCGCCGTCTTTTCTTCGATAGCAAAGCCAAGGCATGATGAGAACCTCAGTCCCCTTAGTATCCTCAGAGCGTCCTCGTCAAAACGCTTTTCAGGTTCGCCGACGCACCTTATAATGCCTTTTGAAAGGTCGCTTTGACCGCCGTAAAGGTCGATAAGTCCGTCATTTGGCGAATATGCCATGGCGTTCACCGTGAAATCACGGCGTTTGAGATCCTCTTCAAGCGAGCTTTCAAAAGTCACCTGAGCAGGCTTTCTGTGACCGATATATTCTCCGTCGCTGCGATAACAGGTTATCTCCACAGGCTCACCCTCTATCAAAACAGTGAGCGTGCCGTGCTTTAACCCCGTTTCAATGGTGCGGAAATTTGCGAAAACTTCAAGCATTTTGTCAGGAGTGCAGTTTGTGCAGACATCGTAATCATGAGGCGTTTTGCCAAGCAGACTGTCCCTTACACAGCCGCCTACGATATATCCCTCATATCCCATATCATGCAGTCTGTCAAGTGCCGTTCTGACAAACTGCGGAATAAAAATATCCAATTTACCGCCTCCTTTTTATGAATTGTGAGAGCCGTTCAGGTCATAATAATCACATGAATATCTCTCAGTTTATTGAACCAAAAACCTCACGCAGAGCACTTCTTGTGCTGACAGGCGTGCTGGGCGGACTTATGCAGTCCACCCTGAACTTACCATGGCTGGCATTTTTCGTGTTTGCACCAATGGTGCACTGTCTGTCAGTCTGTTATGAGAAAAAGGCTTTCAGACTGGATCTTCTGTGCTTTTTTGCACCATATTACCTTATCCAGCTGACCTTTATGCTCACCATATGGAAAATATGTCCTCTTCCACCCTTTGCGGCAATACCATTGGCAGTCCTTGCGTGGCTTGGGATTGCCCTGTGGGAGTGCATCTTGATGTATCTCCCCCTGAGTCTTTTCCTGCCCATACGTTCCCGCCTTAAACACCGCTTGTCTGAAATAGTGCTCTTCTGCCTGCTTTGCACCGCAGGGGAGTGGTTTCAGGAGAAAACGCCGTTTCTGGCATTCCCATGGTCTGCGGCATGGCTCACCATAACAAGTTCGCCGCTGCTTTTGCAGTCTGCAAATATCATAAGCTGCCGCCTGACAAGCTTTATAATTTTTCTTCTAAACGGTCTGCACGGTGAGATATACACAAGCAAAAAACGCTTTGCCTATACCGCCTTTGCGTTGCTTTTGCAGGGTGCAAACCTTAGCTATGGACTTTATTCCGTGAACCTCGATAAAAAGCTTGATGATATCTACCCTCAGATAGACGTTATCTGTGCTCAGGACAGCTTGGAGGGCAGGGACAAATCCCGCCGCAGAGCCTTGGATTCAGCTCATTCCTACCTTTCTATAATGGAAAACTGCTGGCGTTGGGGCACTGACCTTGTGCTGCTCCCTGAAACTGCCGTGCCAAAAGATTATGACGAGCAGCTTGACGAGTTCACCCTCATCTCAGATTTTGCCACACAAAAAGGCTGCACCGTCGTGACAGGCTCGTTCTATCTTGAAAACGGCTGCGACTATAACGCACTTTTCGCCTTTGACGAAAGCGGAAAAGCCGCCACGCCCTATCTAAAACAGGTCCTTGTACCCTTCGGCGAAAAAACGCCTTTCGCAGGACTTTTCCACCTTGACACCATGAGCGAGTGCACCGATAAACGCTATACAAAGCCCCTCACTTCCGACGGCATGACCATAGGTTCAGTCATTTGTATTGAGTCCATTTTTCCAAGCCTTGTAAGCTCACAGAAAGAACAGGGAGCACAGCTCATATGCGTTTCCACCAACGATTCGTGGTTCGGCAAAAGCTCCGCCCGTGAACAGCATTACCGCCACTGCATAATGCGAGCCGTTGAGAACAGAAGATATGTCCTCCGTGCAGGAAATTGCGGAATATCGGCGATAATATCCCCAACAGGCGAGCAACAGTCCGTAAAATCGGACAAATCAAAAGGTGCGGTGTGGGGAAAAGTTACCCTTATCGGCAGGTAGCAAATCTGCCACAGTATGCAAGTTTAGCTGACAGGGCAATCAGCGATCCAACGGGCGAACATCGTTCTCCCGTATTTTTTGCACACACTACATGACCCATATCAAGTTCGTGCTTTTACCACTCTATCTCAAAAAGTCTAGCCATATAAGGTCTGTCAAACTTAACAGAAACACAGCCCGTGGCTTTTGAAAACTCGACCGGAGTTTCACTGAAGTCAGGATAAATGCACTTCACCCTTGCGTCAACGCCCTTTAGGAAGTCGATAGGCAGAACGCAGGTATCGCTCTTGCCCTCTCTCCTCCACACGGCAAGATAAGCCTTGCTGCCGTTTCTAAGACCGAGAGATACCCAATCGTCCGAAAATTTGGACAGTCCCAAACTCCAGAACGGTACAGCCTCCTTGATGTCAGCCCTTATCTTCTTGTAAACGCTGATAGCCTCTTTAACAAGTGCCTTGCGTTCAGGGTCGATGTTGCCAAGATGACCGCTCTGATGTATTCTCAAAAGCATTGCGTTTATCATGTTGAAAACAACTTCCTCCCTGTCACCTGAGGTGATAGGATAAGCCCATATGGCAGACTGCTCAGGGCAAAGTGCAGTAGGGGAGTTCGCCGCAATGGTGCAGTATTTTTTGTAATCGTCCTGATCTGAGGTGGACTGAATTGAGTATCTTGACAGCATAGCATAATCCATTCTAAGTCCGCCGCTTGAGCAGTTTTCAATAATAAGGTCAGGGTGACGAGCAAAAACGCCGTCAAGCCATTCAAGGTAAGCCTTTTCATGACCCCACAGACCCTCGCCGATGCTGTCGCAGTTCTGCTCAGTGCCTATGCCAGGCTCTATGTTGTAATCCATTTTTATGTAGCCAATGCCGTATTCCGAAACCAGTCTGTCTATTACCTCGTCAGCGTGAGCACGGACTTTTGGGTTTCTAAAATCAAGCTGATAACGGCTGCGGTCATAGACCCTCTTGCCGTGGCGTGTGAAAAACCAGCTGTCATCGCATACCGTGTCCACAAGCGGACATTTTATTCCCATGACCTCTATCTCAAGCCACAATCCCGGTATCATGCCATTCTTGCGGATATAGTCGGCAACTTCCTTTACGCCGTTCGGAAAACGCTTTCTGCTCTCTTTCCATTCGCCGACCTCGTCCCACCAAAATCCGTCAGCATACCAGCCAGCGTCAATGCAGAAATATTCACAGCCTGCCTCTGCCGCAGCGTCCACAAGCGGAAATTCTTTTTCAGCCGTAGGGTCGCCCCACAGACAGTTCATGTAGTCATTGAATATTACCGCAAGCCTCTGATTGTCCTTGTTGCGGCGGCGTATCTTTCTGCGGTATTTCGTCAGCTCGCCCATAGCTTTGTCAAAGCTGCCGGCCACAGAACCTACCGCACATTTCACGCTTTCTATGCTCTCGTTAGGTGCAAGATCTTTGTACCAGTGCGACTCTATCTCAGACGGACCTGAAAGCTGCAAATAGAAATGGCCGCCCACGTCCGAAAGCTCCCAGTGCCAAGAACCGTTTTGCTCTATCTGCCAAAACAGCACCGAGCCAGCCTCAGTGTTTTCCAAAACGCCCATTGGTATGTATTCCTTTGCCGACCAGTTTCCAACATTTGTGCAGGCAAAGACCTTTGATGAACGCTGCTCCGTAGGCTTTGCAGAGGACGCAAGCCCCACCTGTTCAAGAGTGTAGTCCTGCCACTGCAATTCACGCTGCCATGAGTTGTGGCATACCCATATCTTCATCTTGTCCTCAGGCTTTTTAAGCCCCTCTTTTTCCACACCTGTCAATGCAAACGAGGACATATATTCAATGGTCTGCACTTCGTTGCCCTTGTTGGTGAGGGTCGTCCAGCAGCGTACAACAGATGTGCCGGTGTAAAACTGATAGTGGGACACAGCCTCAAGACCTGTGCCCTCATCAAAGGTCACAAGTTCAAGCTTTCTGCCAAGATCATTGTTCACATCACGGAAATCCTTGAACTTCATTCTCCAGCCCGGAGCGGTCACAATATATTTGTTGCCGTGACGCTCGTCAGGACGGTCGATACCGCTCGCCTGTATCTCTACAGGTCTGAAAGTTTTCAGCCCCATGTATGAGGCAGTTTTTGCCTCATCAAATGGCAGGGCAGAGAAGTGCAAAAGCTTTGCCTCGTTGTCGTCTGTTATCTCAAATACTATGTTAATGCCGTTTTCATATATCTCAATACGTTTCATATGGCGTATTTCCTTTCGTGATCTGTCTATCTGTACATATTATCGTACATTTATAACATCGCCGCAAGCTCGTCCAGTATCCTGTGAGCAGCGTCCTCTTTCGTCATCATAGGCAGCTCCACAGCACCGCCCTCAGTGATAAGCGTGATAACGTTAGTGTCCGTCTTGAATCCTGCACCTGCGGTCTTTAAAGAGTTTGCACATATCATGTCACAGTTTTTGTTGGTAAGCTTTTTCTCAGAGTTTTTGATAACGTCCTGAGTTTCCATAGAAAAACCGCATATGACCTGACCGCCCCTCTTGTGCTGACCAAGATATCCGAGAATATCTTGCGTGCGTTTAAGCTCTATCTTCATGTCATCGTCAGACTTCTTTATCTTGTTGTCAGCCACCTCAACAGGCGTGTAGTCAGCCACCGCTGCAGCCTTTACAATGATATCCTGCTCAGCCGCACGGCTAGTGACAGCCACAAACATATCCGCCGCCGACTTCACGTCCACAACGTCCACGAACATAGGCGGCTGTACCTCCATGTGACCTGCCACCAAAGTCACCTCTGCACCCCTCAGCATAGCAGCCTTAGCAAGTGCACAGCCCATTTTTCCGCTTGAGTGATTAGTGATGTACCTCACAGGATCAATAGCCTCCATGGTCGCACCAGCCGTCACAAGAACCTTTTTGCCGGCAAGATCCTTTTCACAGGCAAGCTCACGAAGAATGTATTCAAAAAGCACCTCAGGCTCAGGCATTCTGCCGTCACCGTCATCACCATTTGCCAGCATACCCCTGTCAGGGGTGATTATCTCGTAGCCGAAACGTTTCAACTTTTCCAAATTGTCCTGAACGATAGGATTGTGATACATATTGTGGTTCATGGCAGGGGATATCATTTTTTTGCAAGGGCAAGCCATGACCGTGGTGGTGAGCATATCGTCAGCAATACCGTAAGCTATCTTGCCGATAACATTAGCCGAGGCAGGAGCTATCATAACAAGATCAGCCTGCTTAGCAAGAGCAACGTGCTCAACGCTGTATTGAAAATTTCTGTCAAAAGTATCTATAAGGCACTTGTTGCCTGTAAGGGATTCAAAAGTGATAGGGTTGATGAATTGTGTGGCGTTCTGCGTCATTAGAACTTGAACGTTGCAGCCCTGCTTTTTGAGCAGTCTTACCAAAGTAGGAATTTTATAAGCAGCGATACTGCCGCTGACACCGAGAACAACGGTTTTATCTGAAAGGAACATAGAGAATAGCCTCCTGTCTGGAATTATATATAAATATAGTATAACACAAAATTTGAGAAAAAGCAACACAGGGGAATGAGGAATGAGGAGTGAGGAATGGGCATAGCTGACCAAAGCAAAGACCAAGCACAAAGCAAAACCCACCACCGAGCGTAGCGATTTTGCGGCATGACAAACTTTCCCGAATAATCTGTAGGGGCGAACAGTTCGCCCGTGCTCAGGATTTGTACAAATTCAGAATTGTAGGGGACGGTGGGAGAATTTTTTTGCTGCCGAACCTTGTTTTTGCCGTGGCTTGTTTCTTCGACGGGCGAACGCTGTTCGCCATTACCGTGCATTGTGCGGTATCAAGTCCTGTGTGAAAATTTATAGATCGTGCCACGAAAAAAGACAGCCCCATTCAGGACTGCCTTAAAAAGTGTACCGTTTCAAAAAAGTTATTCCTCTGTTTTTTCTGCGATCTCAGTGGCCTGCTGAGTCTTGAGAAGATCCCTGATCTCCGTGAGCAATACTATGTCAGCAGGTACTTCTGCCGGCTTTTCAGGCTCTTCATGTTTGCCAATGGACGCAAGCTTGTTTATGACCTTCATTATTACAAATATAACAAAAGCCATAATGATGAAGTTGATAACTGCTGTCAGAAATGCTCCGTAGTTTATGTACTGATTTCCTAACAAATGTATCTTGCCCTCTACGTCAGCACCACCAATACAGCCAATGATAGGATTGATGAAGTTCTCAGTGAAAGATGTTACGATACTCTGAAACGCAGCACCTATGATAACGCCGACTGCCAAGTCCATAACGTTTCCTTTAAGTGCAAACGCCTTGAACTCATTGATAAACTTCTTGATAAATCCTTTTTTCTTCTCTTCCATAACGGTTACAACCTTTCATTTTTTATTCGGATATCTGTCCTAAAAGACATTTTAACACATCTTTTTACCCTTTTCAATAGCCTTTTTCGACAGAAAATCACGCTTTTACGCCCTTTTATTTATAAGTGTTAATGCTTTGTAAGTAGTTTGTAAACAAACGTTGAAAGGTATTGCAATTTCTAAAAAGCTGTGCTATAATGATTAAGCTGTTTGAGTGAGGGACACGATGATGGGATATAGCCAAGAGGTAAGGCAGCGGACTTTGACTCCGTCATTCCGATGGTTCGAATCCATCTATCCCAACCAAATATCAGCTTAATCGAACAAATATTGGGGTGTCGCCAAGTGGTAAGGCAACGGACTCTGACTCCGTCATTCCGAAGGTTCGAATCCTTCCACCCCAGCCACAAGTTACCGCAGAAGTTTTCTTCTGCGGTTTTTGTTTTGCCTAAAATCACTGCATCGCCTGCGGATATATTGATTTTGTAACGCTTTTCTGATATAATTGTAGCAAATATGACAGGAGTGAGAATATGATAAGCGACGAACTTTTATATAAAATAGTGTATTGTATCGCATATGCCTTCAACGGCTTTATTGTGTATACTTTTATGTCAACATTTTTTGATAAACAGACCTTGAGAGTAAGAAAATGGGTCAGCTACCTGTGCTACGTCAGCTATGTGCTGGTGACAAGCCTTGGATATCTCATATTCAATATCGCTATCATCAACCTTATGACCAACGTCTTGGGCCTTGCGGCTCTAACTTTTATGTACTCCGCAACCCTGCAAAAACGTTTCTCAGCCGCACTTTATACCTACATCTTCCTCTTCACCTCAGAGATAGCAGTCTACCTGCTCACAGGATATAATGATATACCTATATTTGAAAAGGGTTTTTACCGTGATATCTACGGTGCAGTGATATGCAGAGTGCTGTCATTTGCGGCGGCAGTCGTGTTAAAAAACTTCAAAGCTATGAAAAATAAGGAGAAAGTCCCTGCCATACTTTGGGTGTGTACAATGTTCGTGCCGGTTTCCACGATGATATTGCAAACTATTGTCATATACTATATAAAGAATAGATATGTTCTCATACTTTCTGTGTGCGTCACAGTGCTGCTGAACGTGGTCTCTTTCATGCTCTATGACGCCATTAAGCAAATGTATGCGGAAATAATGAAAGCCGCTCTTGTGGAGCAGGAAAAAGAGCACTACTATAACCAGTGCCGTATCATGCAAAGCTCTGCGGAGAATATGAGAAAGTTCCGCCATGATATCACAAACCACCTCTGTTCGCTCCATGAAATGCTTGAAAATGGCAGATATAAAAACGCCGACGATTACATACAGTCCCTTATAAAAATAAACGGCTCAGGCAGCAGCTATTCAAATTCCGGCAACGTTGTTATCGACAGCATTCTCAACTATAAATTGCAGCGTGTCGCTCAGCTTGGCTGCACCGTAAAGGCAGATATCGCATTGCCTGCCGAGCTTGAACTTGACCCTGCGGACATGACCATAATCCTGTCAAACCTTATAGACAACGCCTGTGAGGCTCTTGAAAAGACCGACAAGCGTGAATACAGCCTGAAAATCATCTACACCAAAGGCAGGCTCATGATACATCAGCAAAACAGCTACAGCGGCAAGGTAAAACGCTCAGGCGGCAAAATAGCCACAAGCAAAAAGGACGCCGAAAATCACGGACTTGGCCTTGGCAATATCAAGGACGCAGCCATGCGTTACAACGGCATTTTCAAGACGGAATATGACGATAGATATTTCTATAGCTCAGTGCTGCTTTATTTGTCGGAGAGCGTCGAGGCAGAAGAAAACAACATTTCTCAGAAAGTCACCATTGGTGCAGAATAATAAAAACCGCTTGGCAGTATGGACTGTCAGGCGGTTTTGTTGTTAAAGCCGAGGAAAATACATTACTACGAACATCATAGCTCTCTAAGAGTATTATAGCCATGCTGCATAAATGTGGACGACCTCAGGTCGCCCCTACGGTAAATTGTGCGGTGATTTATACGCCGTGACAACCGAAAAGCGGGACGCCCATTTCTGTGAAACAGAAATTGCGTCGCTCCCCTACATCGTAAAGTTTACGACTAAACTTTGGCAACAAAAAAGCTATGACGGACAGTGCCCGTCACGGCGAGCATCAAACCTCTCCCAGCGTATTATACCTATGGGCGGGAGCAAAAAAATCCGCTACCATAAATGATAGCGGATTGGGTGCAGGGACACGCCCCTGCTGGCGGAGATGGAGAGATTTGAACTCTCGCTACGGTTTTGCCGTACTACCGCATTTCGAGTGCGGACCCTTCAGCCACTTGGGTACATCTCCGTGCGTCAACTATACCATTATACAAGTAATCACAAAAAAAGTCAAGCCCTTTGTGCAAATTTAAGCACAAAGGGCTTGTCCATTATCTATTGCTGAGCACGCCTCTGCATCTCCTTAACATATGCAAGCGTTTCAGGAGTGTAGCCTACCCTTGCATTCGGACAGCATTGTGAAAGCAGCTGCATTAGCCCCAGGACGGTGTCCTTGCCCTTGGCATATACGTTAAAACTCAGTACATTCTTCTTGTGTTTCGTGCAGACGATTATCTCGTTGGTGTAGCTGATGAAATTCATACTCGCTGTGTGCTGGTAAATGCCGTAGGCTTCCTCTCGCCAGCACATCTGAAATGGTACTTTCTTGTTGGCAAGCACCCTGTCGGATACGATAATATAATCGTCCTGATATTGTATGTTGGCGTAAAGCTCGTCAGCCTGCTGTAAAAGATCGGGATTGGCTTTGAATATGCCGCTCTTTTCAGGGTGCGTCCTCCGTGACGTACCAAATATAAGAAATATAACACCAGGCGTAAGTGCAAAAAGTCCAAGTATCAATACGCTGTATTCACCGGCTACTACCGCCGCAAATGAGATAAATCCACCCATTAGCGTGAGTATCACACCGCCAACTATCATTGCTATCATTCTTTTTCGTATGTTGGCAAATACTACTTCTCGTCCCATTTTCGTTACCCCTCTTTACTTTTTATCCGTGATTCTGCTTTGCCACAAGGCTCTCGCCGCAGTATATCTTCCTGAGCTTTGGTTTCTCTATCTTGCCTGTCGGATTTCTCGGTATGTCTGCAAAAATTATCTTGTGCGGACGCTTGTATCTAGGCAACTTCTGACAAAATTCCATTATCTCTTCCTCTGTGCATGGATGGTCAGGTTTAAGCTCGATTATCGCCGCAGCTATCTCGCCCAAACGCTGGTCAGGCAATCCAATTACTGCCACGTCCCTGATAGCGTCGTGACTTCTCAAAAAGTCTTCTATCTGTACAGGGTAAAGATTTTCTCCACCACTTATAATAACGTCCTTTTTGCGGTCAACAAGATAAATAAATCCGTCTTCGTCCTCCTGAGCCATATCTCCGGTGAAGAGCCAGCCGTCCTTGAGGGTCTCAGCCGTCGCCTTTGGATCTCTGTAGTAGCAGGTCATAACGCCAGGACCTTTTACGCAAAGCTCACCAACTTCTCCCTGCTTTACAGTGTTGCCCTTGTCGTCAACTATCTTGACCTCCCAGCCAAAGCCGGCCTTGCCGATAGCACCCACCTTGTGGATATTATCCAGTCCAAGATGAACGCAGCCAGGGCCGATAGACTCGCTCAGACCGTAGTTTGTATCATACTTATGGTTCGGGAAAACCTTTTTCCAACGTGCAATAAGTGATGGCGGAACAGGCTGTGCACCGATATGCATAAGCCTCCACTGTGAAAGCTCATACTTTGAAAGAGTCACCTCGCCGCTGTCAATAGCGTCAAGTATATCTTGAGCCCATGGCACCAGCAGCCAAACGATAGTGCACTTTTCTCTTGAAACGGTATCGAGGATAAACTCAGGCTTTACGCCCTTGAGCAGCACAGCTTTGCCGCCTGAGATAAGGCTGCCGAACCAGTGCATTTTCGCACCTGTGTGATAAAGGGGAGGTATACAAAGGAAAACGTCCTCCTTGGTCTGACCGTGGTGGTTCTGTTCAACTCTTGCGGCGTGCATAAGGCTCTCGTGGTTATGTAAAATAGCTTTTGGAAAGCCTGTTGTACCGGATGAGAAATAGATAGCTGCATCGTCAGTATCGCAAAGCTCAATATAAGGTGTGGTGCTTGCACAGTTTGCAGTCAGCCTGTCATAATGCTCAGCAAAAGACGGGCAGTTTTCGCCAACGTAGAAAAGCAGTCTGTTTTTGCTTATCTCATCAGCGATCTCTTCAACTCTGCCGATAAACTCAGGACCGAACACGAGTATATCCACCTCAGCAAGGTCGAGGCAGTATTTTATCTCCTCTGGAGTGTATCTGAAATTCAGCGGCACAGCAAGAGCTCCTGTTTTAAGGATACCGAAATATATCGGCAGCCACTCAAGGCAGTTCATGAGCAGGATGCCCACCTTATCACCCTTTTTGACCCCACGGGACAAAAGCAGGTTAGCAAAGCGGTTAGCCTTTTCGTTGAACACGCTCCAAGTTATCTCACGGCGATAATGACAGACAGGGTTAGGCTCGATAAGCTCATATTCTTTCCACGTCACACGTCTGGTTTCTCTTATTTCAGGGTTGACCTCCACCAGAGCAACATCGTTTCCGAACTCTCTTGCGTTACGCTCCAGTAACTCGGTTATAGGCATACAAAAACTTCCTTTCGCAATTAAAAGCTTGAAAGCTAAAAAACTTAAAAGCTCCAAAGTATTTACAAACATATATGTTATTATTTTAGCATATTGTGACATAAAAGTAAAGTGATTTTCCACCGCCAATTCGCACAAAAGTGTCAGGGGATTATTGTACATTAAAACCATAGTGGGGCACTGGTGTGGGTGGTATGGGCGAACACCGTTTCCCCGTCGAAGAAACAAGCCCACGGCAACAACACGGTTCGGCAGCCAAAATAATTCTCCAATCACACTTGTAGGGGACGGCGTCCTAGACGTCCCGATATTTCTCGCCCGTTGAATTATTGAAAAATATCATGATGATTTATCCCAAATAATTTGACATCAGGAATATGACGATCACAGCATTGACCCTCCATTCGACAACCGAAAAATCCCAACATCAAAGATATAACAGACACAGCGTTGTTTCACCGAACTGGCTGTCGCATTTCGGTGAAACCGAAATTGAGCCAAGCCCCTACAATTCTGAATTTGTACAAGTTTTGAGCACGGGCGAACGCTGTTCGCACCTACAGATTATTCGGGATAGTTTGTCATGCCGCAAAATCGCTACGCTCGGTGCTGACTTTTACTTTGTGCTTGTGCACAACTTTGGTCAGCTATGCCCATTCCTCACTCCTCATTCCCTACTCCCCCTTGTTGCTTTTTCTCAAATTTTGTGCTATAATCTTATATCATAGATAAAAAGGTTCTATCCACACGGAGGTCTATTATGTACGAAAATTTTAAATATCTCGATGCTGTTGCTCAAAAGGAAATCACCGACGGCGTTTTCGCAGGCTCAGTCCTCAGCGTTATCCACAAGGGCGAAACCGTTTATCTCAAAAGTTTCGGGCTCGCTGACAAGGAAAAAAATATCCCCATGAAAACCGACGGCATTTTTAGGCTCTTCTCTATGTCAAAACCTATTACCGCTGCCGCTGCCATGATCCTCATTGAGCGTGGCTTGCTCGACACTCGTCACCTGCTCAAGTGGTTTATCCCTGAGTTTTCCGACCCTGTTGTTCTCGACGAGAACGGCGAACGTCCTGCTGACAGGGACATCACTATCGGCGACCTTCTCACCATGACTTCGGGTATCCCTTATCCTGACGGCACTCCCGCAGGTCAGAAAATGGGTGCTCTTTGGGGCGACCAGTCTGAAAAGTATCTCAAAGGCGAAAAGCTCCTTGATACCGTAAGCTTTGCCAAAGAAATGGGCAAGCGTCCTCTTATGTTCACCCCTGGAGAAAAGTGGATGTACGGTGCGTCTGCTGATATCATGGGTGCTGTAATCGAGGTAGTTTCAGGCATGAAGTTCGGCGACTTCCTTAAAAAGGAGATTTTCGAACCTCTTGGCATGAACGATACAGGTTTCTATATCCCAGCGGAAAAATACAGCCGCCTTGCCCAGTGTTATGAGTATAAGGACGGTGGAAACGAACCTTTCACTCATTTCCACCTTTGCCTTACTGACTATACCGTGCCGCCTGCATTCGAGTCGGGCGGAGCAGGTCTTGTTTCCACTGTAGAGGACTATGCAAAGTTTGCCAAAATGCTTATGAACAAGGGCGAGCTTAACGGCGTGAGAATACTTGGCAGAAATACTGTCGAGTTCATGGCACGAAACGGTCTGACCCCTGAACAGCGTAAGACCTTTAACTGGGACAGCACAAAGGGTCACGGCTACGGCAACTTCATGCGTATCCTTGAAGACCCTGCCGCAGCAGGTCTTATACAGTCGGAAGGCTCTTTCGGCTGGGACGGCTGGATGGGCTGCTATTTCAGCCTTGACCCTAAGGAGCAGCTTTGCATACTCTATTTTATCCAGCAGGCAGGAGCAGGCACTACCGATTCCATAAGACGTCTACAGAACATCGCATGGGGTGCGGTGGAATAAGCAGGGAGGTCTGAGATTTGAAATTACAGGAAGGCAGATTTATACAAGGGCTTAGAAATATGTTCAGCTTGCGTTGGGATGTGGCTGACCCTGAGGAGATACATAACACTATAATATCAGGTGCGAAACTTCAGGGCACGAATATGTGTATCCTCATGCTTGCCATACTCATAGCCTCCATAGGTCTTAACATGAACTCCACCGCCGTTATAATCGGTGCAATGCTTATCTCGCCTCTTATGGGCGGCATCACAGCCATAGGCTATGGAATCGCCACAAATGATCTGACCCTTTCAAAGGGTGCAGCCATAAGGCTTGGTATTCAGGTGGTCATTTGCCTTATCACTTCGACGATTTACTTTACCATTTCCCCTATCACAACTGCGTCCTCCGAACTTCTTGCCCGAACCACCCCTACGGCTTGGGACGTTCTTATCGCCCTTTTCGGCGGACTTGCCGGCATAATAGGTCAGACCCGTAAGGAGAAAAGCAACGTTATCCCAGGCGTGGCTATCGCAACAGCCCTTATGCCGCCTCTTTGTACGGCAGGCTATGGACTGGCAAGACACCGCCTTGACTATTTCGGCGGAGCATTGTATCTCTTTTTCATAAACAGCTTTTTTATCTGCCTTGCAGCTATCGTTGTTCTGAAAATTTTAAGACTTCCTCACGGCAACGATATCTCCCCAAAGGCTCTCAAAAAGATACACCGAAATATCGCCATTATTGCAGTTATCACAATGCTGCCGAGTATTTATCTTGGATATGATATCGTAAACAAGTCTATGGATAACAGCAGTGCCGAGAAGTTTATCTCCGATAAGTTTGATTTTGAGGGCACTCAGATAGTCCAAAAAACTATCGACACCGATAACCGCATGATAGAAGTGGCACTTCTTGGCAAGAAAATAAGCGGCAGCGATACAAAGGCACTTCAAAGCGAACTTAAAGATTTCGGACTTGGGGACTATAAGCTTGTGATAACCCAGACCGAGGTAGAAAGCGGCGTCACAGCTGATGACGTTGAAAAAATGCTTGAAAAGAACGCCGACGATGAGGAAACACAGAACAAGGTTGCACAGGTGCTTGCACAGAAGGAAAACGACGACCTTAAAGCCGAGAACGAAAGCCTGAAAGCACAGCTTGACAGCTATCAAAGCTATGATATCGACATGAGCGATATCACCGAAGAGCTTGCTATCGTCTATCCGAACATAACAGGTGCGGCAGGCGGTCACATGAACAGCCATGCCATAGGCTCTCCAACCACTGTCAACGGCATAACCGTTGTGCTCTATGAGAACAAAGTACTTACCGACAGCCAGCTTGAAACTGTCACAGAGTTCTTGAAAAAGCGTCTTGACGTCACAAATGTCACCGTTATCCAGCAGGTGGAAGAGCAGAAAGATACCACCTCAAAGGCTGAAAGCACAGACAAGAAGAAAAAGAGCTGAAAAAATTTCTGAAAACCCCTTGCAATCTTTTAAAAGATGTGCTATAATAAACTAAAATGTATAATTATGTTTTGGAGGATCAAAAATGAGTGTAATTGAGATCGTTGCAGGTGCACTGCTGATCGTAGCCAGCCTCGTTATCATACTTGTAGTTCTTGCACAGGACACCAAAGAGCAGGGTCTTACATCTGCTATCGGCGGTGGATATAACGATTCTTTCTATGGAAAGAACGGTTCAAACACCAAGGACGCTAAGCTTAACAGACTGACAAGGATAAGTGCGATACTGATATTCGTGATAACTCTTGCTGTAAATATTATTTATCAGATCAAGAAATAATTACCCGCCCTGCTCCGTGCAGGGCTTTTTCTTTGCAGAAAGTAAAGTAAATGTAAAAAGAAAGGAAATTTATGAAACTGGATTACAGAAAAATAATATACTCAAAACTGAAAAAAGCGGGCAAAAAGCCTTTGACCTTTAAAGAACTGCTGAGATCGTGCAGAGGAAAGGGCTTTGAGTTCGAGAAGTTTACAAATGCCGTTGACAAGATGAAGAAAAACGGCGAGATAATGGAAGACAAATTCGGCATAAGGCTCGTTGACCCTAAGAAATTCGTCAAGTGCGAGGTGGTAAGGCTCAATAAGACCTACGGCTTTGTGAAAAATCTTGCCACTGACGAGGAAATTTTCGTTGTGGGCAAGTATCTAAAGGGTGCAATGCCACACGATATCGTCCTTGTGAGAACCTTTAAGGGCGAGGGTGCGTGCACAGAGGGCGAGGTCATGAGCATTGTCGAGGAGAATTTTGCCAAGTTTACGGGCGAGCTTGTGAGCGAGTTCGGCGTGCTGAAAATAGTCCCTGATATGCTGTCTAAATATGCAATGACCTTTGAAAACCCTATGAGGCTTGAGCTACATGAGGGCGATAAGGTGGTGGCTCAGGTCACAAAGCGTGGCACAAGACATTCCGAGCACGTCTGCGAGATAGTTTCCACATACGGCAGCTCAATGAAAGCCTCAGCCTGTGCAATGAGCGTCCTTGAGGTCAACGGTCTGACCCCTGTTTTCCCAAGCGAGGTCATCTTCGAGGCTAGGGAAGTGTCAGATTATTCAAGGATAAAAGAGGAGATACCGAACCGCCTTGACCTCCGTGACAAGCCTATCTTCACCATTGACGGTGCAGACACAAAGGATATCGACGACGCAATTTCCGTAGAGCGTACCAAAACCGGTTACCTGCTTGGCGTTCATATCGCTGACGTTTCCCATTATGTTCAGCCTAAGTCACAGCTTGATAACGAGGCTTTCAAGCGTGGCACAAGCGTCTATTACGCAAACCGTGTTATACCAATGCTCCCGAAAGAGCTTTCAAACGGTATCTGCTCCCTCAATCCGCAGGAGGACAGATTGGCGTTTTCCTGTCTTTGCGAGCTTGACAAGCAGGGCAACATAACCGAGTATAAGTTTGCAAAAACCGTTATCCGCTCCCGTGTAAAGGGCGTTTATTCTGAGATAAATTCACTTTTGGCAGGCAGTGACGACCCTGAGCTTAAAGGAAAGTACGCCGAGGTATCAGACCAGCTGCCTCTGATAAAAGAGCTTGCGGATATTTTGTATAAAAACAAAAAGAACCGTGGCTGTCCTGAGCTTGAAACTTCTGAAAGCAAGCTCATCATCAATGACGAGGATATCTGCGTTGGCGTTGAGCAGCGTACTCGTGGAAGAAGTGAAGAGATTATCGAGGACTTCATGTTGGTGGCGAATGAGTGTGCCGCAAGATTTGGCATGGATAATAACCTGCCATTCGTCTACCGTATACATGAAGAGCCGTCAGACGAAAAGCTTGAATCCCTGAGAGAGGCACTTGTCAAGCTCAACGTCCAGTATAAGCTTGGAGAAAAGGCAGCACCTGCGGATATGTCTGAGATACTAAAAGCCGCAAAGGGCACTGATATCGACCTTATCATGAACAATATCGTCCTGAGAAGTATGTCAAAGGCAAGATATTCCACCGAGCCTGTGGGCCATTTTGGACTTGCACTGGAGGATTACGCCCACTTCACCTCGCCTATCAGACGTTACCCTGACTTGACTATCCATAGGATAATGTCAGCGTTCCTTAGCGGAAAGACCTCCGAGGAGTGTGCCACAATGTTCAATAAGTTCGTTTACGCCTCCGCCAACCAGTCCACAAAGACTGAGCTTACTGCAATGCAAGTTGAACGCAGCTGTGAGGACTGCTACAAGGCAGAGTACATGAACGCTCATATCGGCGAGGAGTTTGACGGAACTGTGGTGTCAGCCGTCGAGTTCGGACTTTTCATCGCCTTGCCGAACACCTGCGAGGGACTTCTCCATACCGACAATATGCCTGACGGCGAGTATGTCTGCGACGATATGGTGAGCCTGAAAAACCTCACCAACGGCGTTGAATACCGTGTCGGCGACCCTGTTCGAGTAAAGGTGATAAACGCCAATGTAAATTCGGGCAAGATAGATTTTGCACTTGCTGACGAGGACTAAAATAAAAATCAAAGGACGGTGTAAAAGCCGTCCTTTTTTTGTGCAAAGATGTTCTGTGATTTCAGAATTGCAGGGGACGACGCCATCGGCGTCCCGTTCCTTTCGCTCATCTTGTGGTCTTACAAATTTATCGTTTCATGAATTGCATATATGTACAAAAAACGGACAGTCACATAAACGACTGTCCGTCAATTTTTGTATAAATAGATTACTTAGAAAGGCCCCAGATATCTCTAGCGTACTCCTCAACAGAACGGTCTGCGGAGAAGATACCTGCACCTGCAATGTTTGCAAGGCTCATCTTCTGCCACTTTGTCTGATCCTTGTAGCACTCAGATGCGTAAGCCTGAGCCTTCTGATAGGAATCGAAGTCCTTGAGAGCCATGTATGGGTCAGAGTTCTTCAGGCTGTCAGCGATCTCGTTGAACTGCTGACCGTTGATGCCGTACTGAAGTGTGTCGATAGCCTGCTTAACAACTGCGTTTGAGTTGTAGATGTCAATAGGCTTGTAGCCTGCCTTGCAAGCATTTACTTCATCAACGTTCATACCGAAGATGATGATGTTATCGTCGCCTACCTGCTCGTGTATCTCAACGTTAGCACCGTCAAGAGTACCCAGTGTGATAGCACCGTTTATCATGAGTTTCATGTTACCGGTACCTGAAGCCTCTGTACCTGCCAGTGAGATCTGCTCAGAGATGTTTGCCGCAGGCATGAGTATCTCAGAAAGCGATACATTGTAGTCCTCAAGGAAGATAACGTTGAGCTTTTCGTTAAGTTTCTTGTCCTTCTTGAGTTCCTCGGAAATGTTCCAAATAAGCTTGATTATCTGCTTTGCCATGTAGTATCCAGGAGCAGCCTTTGCAGCAAAGATGTATGTCTTTGGTACGAAATCAGCGTTTGGATTAGCCTTGAGGTAGTTGTACTGTGCAATGATGTTCAAAGCGTTGAGCTGCTGTCTCTTGTATTCGTGCAGTCTCTTTACCTGAACGTCGAAGATAGAATCAGTGTTGAGAACAACGCCGTACTGGTTCTTTACATACTTTGCGAAGTTCTTCTTGTTGTCAAGCTTGATCTTTGCAAGTCTGTCAAGTACGTCCTTGTCGTTCTTGAATACAGCAAGCTTTGAAAGCTCAGCAGCATTCTTGAGGAATCCGTCGCCTATCTTCTCACAGAGGAGATCTGTAAGACCCTCGTTTGACTGATAGAGCCATCTTCTGTATGCGATACCGTTTGTAACGTTCTTGAACTTTGTTGGTGTGTCAAGATACTCGTCCTTGAATGTCTCCTTCTTGATTATCTCGGAGTGTATTTTTGCAACGCCGTTTACGCTGTGGCAAGCGTGTACGCAAAGTGTAGCCATTTTCACCTTGTTGTCCTCAACGATAGACATATGTGAGACCTTAGCCTGATCCTTGTATCTCTCCCAAAGATCCTTGCAGTAACGCTCGTTTATCTCGATGATGATAGAGAAAATTCTAGGGCAAACGCTCTTGAGGAGGTTGCAGTCCCACTTCTCAAGTGCCTCAGGCATTACGGTGTGGTTTGTGTATGCAAATGTGTTTGTAACGATGTGCCAAGCCTTGTCCCATGAATAGCCGCAGTCGTCAAGAAGAACTCTCATAAGCTCTGGGATAGCAAGTGTTGGGTGAGTATCGTTGATGTGGATAGCTACCTTTTCGTGGAGGTTGTCAAGTGTGCCGTAAACGCTCATGTGCTGATTTACGATATCGCCGATAGACGCTGCACACAGGAAATACTGCTGTCTGAGTCTAAGTGACTTACCCTCTGCATGGTTGTCGTTAGGATAAAGCACCTTTGTGATAGCCTGTGAAATGATGTTCTTGCTAAGAGCCTTCTGATAGTCGCCCTGATTGAACATTGACATATCAAAGTCAGCCATTTCAGCTTTCCAAAGTCTGAGCTTTGAAACAGCCTCGCTGTTGTAGCCTGATACGAACAGATCGTATGGAACAGCCATAACTGATGTGTAGTTTTCGTGAGTTACGCAGTGATACTGATTGTCCCAGTATTCCTTAAGCTCGCCGTCAAAACGGACCTCGACAGCCTTTGAAGGAACAGGAACGAGCCATACAGAACCGCCAGGGAGCCAGTTGTCAGGCAGCTCAGTCTGCCAGCCATCCTCAAGTTTCTGCTTGAAGATACCGTACTCATAGCAGATAGAATAGCCTGTAGCGTGATAGCCGTCAGCAGCAAGAGCGTCAAGATAGCAGGCAGCAAGTCTGCCAAGACCGCCGTTGCCAAGACCAGCGTCAGGCTCGCACTCGTAAATGCCGTTTATAGAAATGCCCAGATCCTTGAGCACCTTTGTAGCCTGTTTCTGCATCTCAAGATTATACAGCGAGGTTTTAAGACTTCTTCCCATAAGGAACTCCATAGAAAGATAGTAAACTTTCTTTTTGCCCTCTGACTGAGTTTTAACAGTGAACTTTCTTCTTTTTGCCTTGAGGATATCTACAACGATCTTTGACAGAGCCTCGTATACCTGCTGGTCCGATGCGTCCTCAGGTGTTGTCTGGAAATCGTTGTGAAGAACATCAAGAAGTTTTTCTTTGAGTTCTTTTGTGGAAATTGTTTTTTCTACAGCACTATTTGCCATAAATCTTTACCTCCTATATACTTTCAAGTCGAGCGATATGCTCAGCACCTTTACTTACTGTATCTGCGAAAACGTTTTTAGTGAAAAAGCTGTTTCCTGCCAATTTTGTGGATACATTACCCACGCTCTATAATTATACCACAAGCCGACATTTTTTGCAACAAAAAAAGCCATTTGCCCCAAAATTTTAAACACTTTTTACATAGCGTGTGGGTACGATTTGTAGAAATCATAGACTTTATCATGCTTATTATGCAATGTCTGCCATATATATCATGGAATAGGCAGCAGGATATAATATGGTACATTTTTATTATATGGTATAATTGCATAATTGTCAAGGCGTTGAATTGTATAAAATGCTGATTTTGGAAGAATGAACAGCAAACGGCGGTCGGCTGGGAGGTAGTTTTTATATAATGACAAGAATATGAATTTGCTACGGGTATATAAGTCGTATGATATGTTTTTGGGGCAAAAAGTAGGGGCGACCTGAGGTCGCCCGTTTTGTTATAATAGTCGTTCGTTTTGTTGTGGTTATCGCACCTTCGTTGTGATTATTACACTCGCTATTGTGATTGACCACACGCTTTTTATTCTTCCTCTATCTTTTTCTCAGCCTTTGCAAGCTGTTTCTTGTCAAACACGCTCTTGGCTACCTGAATACCGAACACGATAGCCGCACCGATAATGAAAAATACTATGCTGAATGTACCGAAAGTCATAGGATCTTTAGGTTCTTTCAGTGTAGTCGGGCCAACAACAATGGCATAAAGCGAACCTATCATCATGCCGATAACGCAGTAGATAGTCTGACTTCTGAACTTCTCAAGAGCCTTTTTGATAAGCCTGAGAGTAATGAAAACGCCGAGGATAATGCCGATACCAAGAGAGCAGAGCAGTCCGAAATACTCAAAGTTCAAATGGAGGAACTCTTTTATTCCTGTGATGACCGGCATATAAAGACCGAATGTAAGAAGTATCGTTGAGCCTGAAATGCCCGGCAGTACCATTGCGGATATCGCACACATTCCTGCAAGAACAACGAATATCACCGTGCCAACGCCCATGTGAGAAACATCAGTGCCGCTGCCTGACGGATTTATAAGGGAAATGCCCACAACGATAGCAACGCCGATAACAGCCCATATGACGTTCTGATATTTGCCCTTTATGCTCTCTTTTTCTTCCATTATCATTACAGGTATCGCCAGAATGATAAATCCCAGAAACAGCGAGCTTACCTTGTAAATGCCGCTTTCAAACACGTTTGCAAGCACGCTTACAGCAAGGAGCATACCGATGACCCAGCCTATGCCAAGCTTTATAAGGAAGAAAAACGCCTTTTTCCGCTTTGCGTTGTCACGTCCCATGATGTCGTTGAGAGAATTTATGAAGGAGTCATAAAATCCCAGCAGGAACGCTATCGTTCCGCCTGAAACTCCCGGAACGCTGTCCGCAAGAGCCATGCAAAATCCTCTTAATGCGTTTATTATCATACTTGTTTCTATGCCTGATAAGGCATATCCTCCTTCCGTTGTGGTTGTGACCTTTGGTCTGCGGCAAAGTTCGCAGACTTTTCTTTTGTTTGTGTCAAATATGCTTTTTCCACCTGCGTCATAAACCTTTTCAGCCGCTCGTTCTGTATGTCGTCACAGGCAAGTTTCGCCGCACCCTCCGCACAGGTCTTTGCACTGTCTATATCCCCTTTTGATAGGCAGCAGTATCCTGAATAAAGCTCACAGTTGAATGTCAGTGCATCGTCAGCGTCACGGCTTTTTTGTGCATGAGAAAAATATTTTTCCGCAGCGTCAAAACGTTTGTTGAGATACTCCAGCAGACCCAGCGTGAAAAGCACACGAGAGTTGTCCTTTTCCGCCGCAGCACGCTCAAAATAATGCTTTGCACTGCGAAATATCTCGTTAGCCTGAGAGATATCACCTGACATAAGCTTTCCGTATAGGAGCAGTTGAAAATACTTGTCCTGATCTGCGGGGAAAAGCTTTGCAAAATCAATGCGTTCTAGAGTTTCAAAGCATTTGTCAAAGTGGCTGTCGTAAATGCACATAGAGGCAAGCTTTAAAAGTCCGTGACCTTTGTCTTTGTTCTGCTTGAGAAGATATTTTTCAAGGAGAGCAAAATATTCGTCACAGCTGCCATGCTCAGTATAAATGCGGTCAAGCTTTTTCAGCCGCAGGATAGTCCTCACAAGCTTTGCGACCTCGGCGGCACAGATGAAAATTATGCAGGGCAAAAGAGCTTTGAAAAAGACATCTATGCAATACCGTGCACCGTATCGGCAGCCGCTTGCTACCCAGAAAATGCACATGACCACATAGCTCATCACCAGACTTGCCGCAGCGATAAGCAACAATGTTCTGATAACGCCGCCTTTATGCACCCTTTTCACCCCTTAGTAAATAATATCACAGTATAGTAAAAACAAAATGTTTTTAGTGTAAAAAACAGGTAAAAGTATATATACTTCTAATTTATTAGCTTACTGCATATCCTTGTTTCTGTTTTTCAGAAGTTTCTGTCTTTTACGCTCGTGCATACCCATAACGATCTTTTCGCAGAGGTCAACGACCTTTTTCATGAAAGGCTTGAAGATGTAGAAGAACTCGCCCTCATAGGTAACGACCTCGCCGTTAAAACCTTTTTTGAACTTGTAAACGCCGTAGTTAGGGTTTGTTTCGTCATTATAGAATGGTATGCCCTGAAAATCGTAGATGTAGTTTTTGCCTTCAAGTGCCCAGTTTATCATCGTCCACTGCATAAGATAGTTAGGGTAGAGGTTTCTGTGGTGGTTCGCAGACGCACCGTAAACATAGCAGGTCTTGCCTGCATACTGTGTCGTTACTGCACCTGACAATGGTATCTGCTTGCCGTCCTCATCAACATAGCACATGAAAAGTCGGCAGTGCTCAGGGCCAAGACCGTTGAGCATTTTTACAAAATACTCTTTTGAACGGATAGAAAAACCATCTCTGATACCTGTTGCCTGCATGAGAGGGTAGAAATCGTCAAGAGCCTCAGTGCCGCAAGCCTTGCAGTAAACGCCCTTTCTAGGGGCTTTTCTGATACGGTTTCTCCAGTCAGGCTTAAAAGTCGCCATGACCTCGTCAGGGGTCTTGCCCTCGATATTTCTGAGCATATAGTTGTTACGAGCCTGAATAGTTGTCAGCTCGGCAGCCTTATGTATATGCTGGAAACCCATGTCCTCGATAAGCTTTGTGCACTTGTCGTCACCCTCCTCAAAGCAAGGGTCCCACATGAACTGGTAACATTTGTGTTTCTTGGCAAGAACCTTAACGCCCTCGAAAAGGTCGGACATGACCTCTTTATCTGACCAATCGCAGACAGGACCGTGAGGGGCATACATAAAAGTAACGCCGAAGATAGGCACTTTTTTGATTATGATAAGGCAAGTTCCACGGATATTGCCGTCAGCGTCACGGGAGATGACAGCGTCCCAGCCCCAGTTATCCTTGACTTTAGGCCACTTGAGGGACTGCATGAAGTTTCCATATTTGCTTGTGCTTGCGAACTGTTCATATTCGGCAAGGAGTTTTTCGTCGGACTTATTAATTATTTCCATTTTTATAAAGTTCCTCTCTTTAAGAAAATTTCGGATTCAATGCACTATTTCATTTATTATACTACATATTGCGGGAAAAATCAAGGGGGAGAGTTTTTAAGTGAGGAGAGAGAATGAGGAAAGACGAATGAGGAATGGGCATAGCTGAACAGAGTTGCAACCGTGGCTTGTTTCTCCGATGGGCGAACGCTGTTCGCCCCTACCGATGTTTGTGCGGATAAATACAAAATGGTACAAAAAAACGGACAGCATAACGCTGCCCGTTTTAGTTTTATACCCTATTTGTTGTCATTGTGAGGCTCTGTGATAAGATCAAGATTTATCTCGTATTTTGAGTCCAGTGAGTTCTGCAAAGGTGCGTCCTTTGCGTATTTGTTTACAAGTGCCGTGCTCTTCTCTACTACCTGAAGTGTGCCGGCTCCTGCTACACAGCCGCCCGGACACGCCATGCCTTCAAGAAGATATCCGTCATATTTGCCTGCCTTGGCAAGGGTAAGAAGTTTGCGGCAGTCTTTAAGTCCCTGTGCCGATACTACCTTGACCTCTCTCTCAGGGTCAAGCTTGTGGATAACGTCTGCTACTGCCTTGGCTACGCCGCCGCTGACTGCAAAGCCTCTTCCGTCACCTGTGCCCTCGCAAAGGTCTACCTTCTCATCATCTGTGATATCATCAAATGTCACGCCCTTGGCATTGAACATTCCCATGAGCTCTTCAAATGTGAGTACAAAGTCTACGTCACTGCGGATAGTACGTCTTGACGCCTCAAGCTTTTTAGCTGCACATGGTCCGATAAATGCGATGCAGGCGTCCGGATCGTCCTTTTTCAGCATTCTCGCTGTAAGTACCATTGGGGTAAGTGCCATGGATATGTACGGTGCAAGGGTAGGGAAAAGCTTTTTAGCCATTACTGACCATGCAGGACAGCATGATGTCGCCATGAACGGCTGGTGCTCAGGTACTTCTCTCATGAAGTCCTTAGCCTCTTCTATAGAGCAAAGGTCAGCTCCGATAGCTACCTCTACCACATCTGCAAAGCCAAGCTTTTTCATTGCCGCTGTAAGCTTTTCAGGACTTGCCTTTGGTCCGAACTGACCTACAAATGCAGGTGCTACGATAGCAATGACCTTCTTCTTTTTCTTCATAGCTGTTATAAGCTGGAAGATCTGACCCTTGTCTACGATAGCTCCGAATGGGCAGTTTACAAGGCACATTCCGCAGGATACGCACTTGTCGTAATCTATCTTTGCCTTGCCGTCCTCGTCTGAACCGATAGCGTCCATGCCGCAGGCTCTTGCACATGGTCTTTCCATTTTGTTTATTGCGTTGTATGGACAGACGCTCTGACATCTGCCGCACTTTATACACTTTGACTGATCTATAACTGACTTGCCATGCTTAATGGTTATGGCACCCTTAGGACAGACTTCCTGACATGGGTGTGCAAGGCAGCCCTGACAGCAGTCGGTAACATGAAAATGTGTTTCAGGACATCCGTTGCAGGCAAATTTGATTATATTTACCAGCGGTGGATCGTAATATTTTTCCGCAATGGCACTCTCTTCAATTCCATCGGCGACAGACTTATGCTCCTCGATAGGTCTCAGCGGCAGACCGATAGCAAGACGAAGTCTTTCTTCAACGATAGCTCTCTCAAGGAAGATAGACTCACGGTAAACAGCCTTGCTGCCCGGTACTATCTTATAAGGGAGTTCCGCTATCTTTTCGGCATAGTCGCCCTCTTCATAGGCAAGCCTTGCCACCTCTGTAAAGACCTTTCGTCTGATATCCGTTACTGAGGAATAGATACCTCTCATTTTCATATTTTTACCTCCTGCGTTGTTTAAAAATGGCTTGTTAAATTAATGTCATACACTTATTATTTTACTATTTTTTCGGCTTTTGTCAAGTAATATATACTTTTTTTCATAAGGTATATTGAAAGTTTCGCAAGACTTACATATTTGTCTGCAAATGGGTGATATCTTTGCTTAAAAATCATTACGGACAGTCGAATTTGGTGAAAAATTTTATGGTATCTTTTTTGACTAAAATTATTTCTGTTCATGAAAGTATGTATGCAATGCACAGTTTTTTATGTGTCAAATTGTGCAAATAAATGATAAATGATTTAATTTGGCAATAAGTTATTAATTGTTGCATTTTTTATGCAACAAAACGGGTGTTTTTCGGGATAAGTGAGAGATGTTTTTCGAGAGCTGTTAAGATACGGCGGACATCTTTCGCAGAAACTAAAAAAGGAGGCATTATATGGCTGGTGAACAGAAACGATTCGCAAGATTTTTCTTTTATCTGAGAAATCTGCGTGAGGCGGCTTTGCACGCCGGTGCTAGGGCTGCGGAGGCGGAGGAAAAGGGGCTTGAGCTTTTACACTCCCCTGAGGCTGCGGCAGAGCTTAAAAAGCTTGAGGAGGCTGACAGCGATACAAACGCTTATGTCAAGCGAGGGCTTGGCAGGCTGGCTTTCGGGGCGGCAAACGATGCTGTAAGGCTTATTTTTGACGCTGAGAACATGACCGCTGAGGACATCATGGGCATGGATCTTTTCAACGTGAGCGAGATAAAGATAAGCGGAAAAAACGTTCTTGAGATCAAGTTCTTTGACAGGCAGAAGGCTTTGGAAAAGCTAGGCGAGCTTGCCACGCAGCTTGACGGCGGCGGTGAAACGAAACGGCTTATTGACAGCATTTATGGCAGCAGGGACGGTGATGGCTTGTGAAGATAACAAGGCTGTCGGAAAATCAAAGGTTTGTTTTCAGATGGTGGACGGCACGGGATCTTAGTGATTACGATGGGATAATCTGTGACGGTGCAGTCAGATCGGGCAAGACCTTTTGTTTGTCGGCGTCTTTTATGACATGGGCTATGACTAACTTTGACGGCTGCATTTTCGGGCTGTGCTCAAAGACTATCGTTTCGCTGAAAAGAAACATTCTGCCTGCTCTCAGGGAATTCATGAAAGCAATGGGAATGACGGCGGTGGAAGTCACGTCAAGAAACTACATGGACGTAGGTTTCGGCAGCAGGAAGAACAGGTTTTACTACTTTGGAGGCAGGGACGAGGGTTCGCCGTCACTTATTCAGGGCGTGACCCTTGCGGGGGTCTTGCTTGACGAGGCTGCACTTATGCCCAGGAGCTTTATCGAGCAGGCTGTGGCAAGGTGCTCAGTGGCTGGGAGCAAGCTGTGGTTCAACTGCAACCCTGACAATCCTTATCACTGGTTCAAAAAAGAGTGGATAGACAAGGCGGAGGAAAAGCGTCTTATCTACAGGCATTTTGTACTGGAGGACAACCCTACTCTCGACAGGGCGGTTATAGAACGCTATCATCGCATTTACACGGGGACGTTTTACGAGCGGTTCGTACTTGGCAAATGGACGGCGGCAGAGGGGCTTGTGTATCCGATGTTCGACGAGGATAAAAACGTTTTTGAGGGCGACATACAGTGTGAGAGGTATGTTATAAGCTGCGATTACGGCACGGTGAACCCGTCAAGCTTTGGTCTTTGGGGCGAAAGCAATGGTGTCTGGTACAGGCTCAGGGAGTATTACTACGATTCACGCCGTGAGGGTATGCAGAAAACTGACGAGGAGCACTACAAGGGGCTTGAGGAGCTTGCTCAGGGGCTTTGTATCGAAAAGGTCATTTGCGACCCGTCGGCGGCGTCATTTATCCAGTGCATACGCAGGCACGGCAGGTTCGCGGTAGTGCCGGCAAAGAACGATGTGGTTTCAGGCATAAGGCTCGTTTCAGACTGTATAAAGGACGGCAGGATAAAGATAAACCGCAGGTGTCGGGACACTTTGCGTGAGATAAATCTTTACCGCTGGGACGAAAAGGCAGGAAAGGACGCTCCTGTGAAAGAAAACGACCACGCCATGGACGATATGCGATACTTTGCGGTGGAATGTTTAGGGCGTGAAAAGGACGACTTTTTCGTGCTTGCAGTTGAACATTAGTGAAAAAAGGAAGGAGAAAAATGAGTATTTTCAGAAAGAAAGTCCGTGAGTTTATACCAAACACGGCAGGCTCTGACAGAGAGTCGGGGTTTCATTACAGGCTTGCACCTGAGGGTGTGTTTCAGCAGGAGCTTTATGACGCACTGAGGGCGAATGTGCCGATCATTGACGCTTGTTTCGGCAAGATAATAAGGCTCACAGGCGGATTCAGGGTCATTGCCGGAGACGAGAAGGCTCAGGGGGAGCTTGACAGGTTTTGCAGAGAGGTGTCTGTGGGGGTATCGGGAAAGTCCATTTACACTTTTGCGGATATGTATCTTGACTCGCTGCTTACATACGGCAAGGCGATAGGCAGGATATACGCAGATTACAGAACCGGAAAGGTCAAGGGGTTATATGTTGGCGACCCGACGCTTTACAGAGTGCGTGAGGGGAAAAATGCTTTTGAAAGACGTATTTTTTACATGGGCAGCGGTGAGGAGATACCTGTGAAGTCGCCTGAAAAGCTGCTTTACACGGCCTTGAACCCTAGTCCTAAGCACCCTGACGGTGTGTCTATACTTCGTGGGCTGCCTGCACTCAGCGAGATACTTATGAGGATATATGAGTGCATGTGTCAGAACTTCGACAGGGTAGGAAATGTGCGATATGCGGTGACTTATCACCCTGAGGGGGAGAGCGACAGGGCGAGAGCCAAGGAGCGTGCAGAGCAGATAGCTCAGGAATGGAGCAGGGGAATGAGAGCCTCACGAAATGGCTCGGTGCAGGATTTTGTGGCTGTGGGCGATGTGGATATAAAGGTCATTGGTGCTGACAATCAGATGATCGACACGGAGATACCTGTCAGACAGCTTATGGAACAGCTTGTGGCAAAGCTTTCCATACCGCCGTTTTTGCTTGGACTGAACTGGTCCACCACGGAGAGAATGTCGGCTCAGCAGTCGGATATCCTCACAAGCGAGCTGGAATATTACCGCAGGCTGCTTGAACCTGTGCTCAGGGAGATATGCGGGGCGTTTTTAAGGCTCAGCGGATATTTCTGCTCGGCTCAGATAGAGTGGGACAACATAAATCTTCAGGACGAAGAGGCTCTGGCTAAGTCAAGGCTTTACAACGCTCAGGCAAAGACGGCCGAACTTGAAAACGAAAGGACAGAGAATGAAAGAAAAAAGGAGGAAATGCAATGAGCGAAACAGTATCAGGCGAGGAGCTTGAAAAGATAAACGGCTATGCAAGAGAGCCGCTCACGGAGGACAAGGTGTTTGTTTTCAGGGTGGCACTTTGCGACAACGACATTGACAGGGACGGTGAGAAGTTCTCATCAGGTGCACTGGAAAAGCTTGCGGAGCTTTTTAAGGGCAGGACGGGTATTTTCGACCATGACCCTAAGAGCGAAAAGCAGTCGGCAAGGATATTCGACACATGGGTGGAAACGCTGCCTGAAAAGGTCACGGCGGACGGCGAGGTATACCGCAGGCTAATGGCAAAGGCTTACATGGTGAGGACGGGTTCAAACGGCGACCTTATAAGCGAGATACAGGGGGGAATAAAGAAAGAGGTCTCCGTCAGCTGCACGGTGAAGAAAAAGCTTTGCTCGGTATGCGGTGCGGATATGTATGAAAACGGCTGCGGTCATGAAAAAGGCAGAGAATATGACGGAAAGCCTTGTTATCACGTTCTTGACGAACCGCTGGACGCTTATGAATGGTCCTTTGTGGCAGTGCCTGCACAGGTGAACGCAGGGGTGACAAAGAGATTCGCATTGAGAGAAAAGTCCGAAAATTCGGACAGAAGTCAGGAACTTATGCTGGCGAGAGAGGCGTTTGAAAAGGACGTTTTAAGGCTCAGCTATTTCTGCAAGCCTTTTATAAGCACAAAGCGTGTAAAGGAACTCACCGAACTTATGACTGTGACGGAGCTTATCGACTTCAGGGGCAGGCTTGAAAAGCAGGCTGCTGAGAACGAGGAGGTATACAGAGCCGAAAGGGAGAGTTTCCTCACGGGAGAATATAAGCTGTAAAAGGCGTTTTGGAAAGGGAGTGATGACGATGTGGAGATAGCGGGCTTAAATGCCTAATGGGACTATATTGCTCACCTGCAAACAGACGAAAATGCGTAAACATTCGTAGGGGCGAACAGTGTTCGCCCGTTATCTGAAAAGGTTTTATGCAGGCTGAGTTTACAATGCGATACACAAAAAACAAGTACAAAAAAACGGACAAAATCAAAACTACAAAAAAGGAGAAAATAATATGTACAATACTATCAAACTTGAAAAGGGACTTTATTCTATCACAGGCAAGACATTCACACAGGCACTCGCTGAGCTTGACCCTGACGCAAACTACGAGAACACGGAGCTTAAAGGTCTTGACGCTTTTGAAAGACAGCTCAAGCGTTTTGACATAAAGGTAAAGGGTGCGAACTCTGACAAGGTGGAGAAATTCTTCCTTTCGACCGAGTCTGCGGTGCTTTTCCCTGAGTATGTGAGAAGAACTATCAAGCAGGGAATGGACGAGGCGTCTATCATGGGCAGCGTGGCTGCTGCGGTGACATACACTGACGGCATAGACTTCAGAGGGCTTACTCTCACAAAGGCAGGCTCTACTGATGTTGTATCTGAGGGTTCAAGCGTTCCGGTAACAAACGTCAGACTTTCAAGCTCTAACAAGACCCTCACAAAGTTCGCAAGACGTATCAGCTGCTCATACGAGTCTATCAGAAAGCAGAAACTTGAGGCTTTCGGCGTTATCCTGAGAAATCTCGGTGCGACAATAAGCAGAGATGTGAACGGTCTTGCAATGACAGAGATAACAAGAGGTCTTACGGCTCAGACCCTTATAGGCAGCGAGCTTACATATGCTGACCTTGCGGCTTTCTGGGCGTCAATGGGCGAGTGCAACATGACGACAATGGTATGCACACCTGACGTAATGGCTAAGATCCTTGCTATGGACGAGATGAAATACTGCATTGGCGACTACATGGCAGGCGGCACGGTTCAGACACCTTACGGCGTTACTCTTGTGAAATGCCCACAGCTCACAAGCGGCATTGCTGTTGGTATCGATCAGAGCTGCGGCGTTGAAATGGTGCTTGGCAGCGACATTGTGGTGGACTTCAATCAGCTGCTGTCTAATCAGTGCAAGGAAGTTTCATGCTCAATAATGGTGGGCTTTTCAGTGCTCACTACCGGTGCGGTAAAGACGCTCAAGACTGTAAAGTAAGATAAGAAAAATGGGACGGTGGGTGGGTATCATCAAAGGAAAGGAGCAGGAAAATGGCAGTCATTGAAAGAGATAATGTGAAAAGCGGCTTTATGGAACTGAGCGGTCTGACCGATTCGGAGGCTGAGGTGTATGCAGGGCTTATAACGGTTTGCACGGAGGAGGTGGAAAAGGCGTTGGACGCTGAGAGCGTGACTGATGACAGCGACAAGGGTATATGCGAGTTTGCGGCCGCCGCAGAGGTGTTTTACAGATTCATATGCCTTAAAGCGGCTGAGTACAAGGTAATGTGCACGGCTGAGGGCAGGGCAGTGGAGAAGTTTGACGAGGACGGCAGGATAAAGGCTGCCCGTGAGCTGCGTGACAGTGCGGCATCAAGGGCGGAGAGATTTTTCAGCGGCGACGGTTTCATGTTCAGTTCGGTGGTCGCATATTAAGAAAGGGGCGGTTTTATGACAGGGTGGACTGATACGGCGGCGGAGATAGAAAGGATACTTTTGGCAGCAGGCTTTGTGCCAATGAGTGAATACACTTCGGCGGACAGCCTTTTGCACAGGGGCGAGTATCTTGGCTTTTACGGTCTGAAAGGCTACGAGGCGGTCGATGAGGCGGTGAGCCATGACGGTGTAAAGGTGTACACGGAGCTTGTGTGCGATGTGCAGCTAAGGCTCATGGGCAAGGCCGGCAGCTATGATGACAGGGAGGAGCTTGATGAAAAGTGCGAGAGCGTTTCCAAGGAGCTTGAGAAAAGCGGTGTGCTGTTAGTGAGAGGTGCAAAGCTTGGAAGTGCGGTGCAGTCGCTGCCGCTGCACAGGCTTGAAAGACAGCTTGCTCTCAAGGTCGGCATTTGTGCGGAGGTGGATATAGGTGAGTAAAAAAGGGAAGATAAAGCTTGTTATCGGCACGCACGTTTTTTACATGGACGGCATGAAACGCAGCGGCGGTTATGTGCAGACGGAAACAAAGGCAGTGGGCGGCATTATAAGAACGGTGTCGGGAAAGGCTGCGGAGGTTTTCGAGTTCAGCGGCAGGATCGCTCCTGAGGAAAAAAGCTACGCATGGGGTGCACTCACAGAAAACGGGTGCAGCGAGATTAGCTTTACCGCAGACGGGGTGACATACAGCGGATATATCCTCACGTCGCTGGAAATGAGTTTTGAGCCTGACAGGTTCATTGGCAGCATAAAAATTCAGCTTAGGGGGGCAGGTTAATGGCGGACAGATACATCAGGTTTGAGCACACGGGCGGCGAGACCACTGACATAAGAAGTATCATAACGGTGCGGCTGGTGAAAGACCGCTACACGCCGTATAGCGAGCTTACGGCGTCGCTGATGCCTGAGGAAAACGTCACCCTTTCGGACATACGCCGTGTGGCTTTTTACATTGGCAGCAAGCGGCTGCATTATGGTCCTGCGGACTATGTGCGGACGAGGGTGCGAGGCGGCAGAACTGTGCTGGAGCTTATAAGCAGAGGGGTCACGCTTATGCTGGGACAGAACGAGCCTGAGCCGGGAGTTTGGGCAAAGGTGAGTTTGACGGAGATTATGAAAAGCTACAGCCCGTCAAGCGAGATAACCTATGAGAGCGGCACGGCTGCGGTGAACTATGTGAACATCAATGAGAAGTCTACCCTATGGGAGGCTATCGGGGTGTATGCAGTGAAGGCTTACGGAAGGAGAGCATACATAAAGGGTGACAGTCAGGTAGCGGTGTCCTTGAGCAGCAGTTCGGTGGATATTTCAAGGTGCACAATGATAGAATACGGCAGTCAGCTTGATACAAGGCTCATGCTGTCGAAGATATACATGAAAAACGTTGACGGTGATTACGGCTACAGCTATTCAAGCAGCGGCATTGTGCCCTTTGGTATCGTGAGGGAAAAGTATTACGGACTGGACAGGCAGTGGCTGAGCAATGTGAACACGGGTCTGAAAGACAGGATAGACCACGCCGAAAGGGAACACTTTGTTGAGCATATTACATACGAGGGCTATTGCGGCGAGGATATCACTGACAGGATAATGTGCAGGGGAACATCGGTGCACCGAAAGCGTGTGAGCAGGATAGAGATAACTCTTGACAACAAGGGGCTGCGGACAAAGCTTTTATGCGAATAGGTACAAAAAAGCGTACAGAATGATCTGTACGCTTTTTGAAGTTTCGTATTAACCCTTTACACTTCCCAGTGCAACACCACGAATGATGAACTTTGAAAGGCAGAGGTAAACAATTACTACAGGGAGGATAGCAAGTACGATGTACAAGCTGAACATTCCCACGTCCTTCTCCTGTGGACCTGCGTAACGCATTGCGTTAAGTACCAGAGGAATTGTGTACTTACTCTTAGTTGTAAGGATAAGTCTTGGCATGAAGTAGTTGTTCCAGTTTGTTACGAATGTAAAGATGATCTGAACTGCGAATGCAGGCTTGAGGATAGGAGTTACGATCCTGTTGAAGGTCTTGAACTCTCCGCAGCCGTCGATACGGGCTGCCTCTACGATCTCAAGCGGAAGTGCAGATGCCATATACTGTTTCATGAAGTAGTATGTAGCAGGAGCAGCTATTGCAGGAACGATCAGCGGAATGTAGGTATCTGTCCAACCGAGTTTGTTCATGAACTGGTAGAAACCGATAGCTGATGCCTGTGTTGGAACCATCATTACGATGAGAATGAACATATCAGCAAACTTTCTGAGTTTGAACTGATAAACGTGAGTTGCATATGCAGTCAGTGCTGAGAAATAAACGCTGAGCAGTGATGCACAAGCTGAGATGAACAGTGAGTTAGCCAGTGAACGCCATACGCTTCCGTATGCAACGGCTGTTGAACCACTGAACAGGTTCTTAAAGTTTGTTGCGAGGAAGTGGTCAGGATACCATCTGATACCTGCCTGTGATCTGCCTCGTGTCGCATTGATTATCAAAAGATAGAATGGGAAAAGTGAAATAACGACCAAAAGAACAAGGACAACATAAGCTATTATCCTGTGGATCAGAAGTCCGGTACTATTTGTCTTTTCACCAACTATTTCAGTACTTCTTGGCATTTCAGCTTACCCCCTTTTCTTCTTTTTCTTCTTTCCGTCATGGTCAGCAGATGCAAACATAAGTGCAAGTCCGATAACAGCGGAAACGACAAAGATGATTACGCAGAGTGCAGACGCCTTACCGATGTCGCCCTGCTTATTTGCCTGGATTATCATTACGACGGTCTTGAGCTTTCCGTCCGGGTTACCCATATCCTTTGTGAGGAGGGCAGGTACGTCGTACATCTGAAGTCCACCGATGAGAGATGTTACGAGAACATATGACATGATAGGCTTGATGAGCGGAATTGTGATCTTCCAGAATGTCTGGCTGGAAGTTGCACCGTCGATCTGAGCTGACTCATAGAGTGATGTATCAACACCCATGATAGCAGCCATAAGAAGAATGGTAGTATTACCATACCAAAGTATGAAGTTGATAAGTCCAACTATTCCTCTTGAACCCCAAACGCTTTCGAGAAGTGGAACCTTGATAAGATCGTAGATAGCACCGCCTCTGCTGAACAAGCTGTAGAACAGGAATGCAAAAGCAGACGCCATGATAACGTTTGGAAGATAGATAACAGCCTTAAAGAATCCCTGAGCCTTTATCTTCAGACGAAGGTCAGTGAACCATACTGCAAGGATAAGAGAGATAACGATCTGTGGGATAAATCCAACGATCCACATGATAATAGTGTTCCAGAAAGACTGGAGAAGGTCACTTCCTGATGTGAATATAGTTGAATAGTTATCGAAACCGCAGAATGTCGGTGTTACTTCGACAGCCTGTCTTGTCCAGCCACCGCCGATAGAGCCCTGATCCTTTACATAGTCAGTAAAGCTGTAATAGAAGGTCTGGAACAGAGGATATAGTGAGAAGATGATGTAAACTACAAAGAACGGGATAAGGAAAATATATCCCCACTTGGCATAGCTTATGCTTTTTCTCTTCATATAAGTATACCTATTCCTTTCGTGAGATTAATAAATAATAGGGGGGGATATCCTCCACCCCCTATATTTAATTAGATACTGTTTTTATACGATTAGAAATCGCAAGTAAGGTTACCATAGAGGTCTGTGATGTTCTTCTTGAAGTTCTCAAGAGCAGCCTCATATGAATCAACTGTGCCGAGGAAGTAGTCCTTCATAGCACCCTGGAATTTCTCGTTGCAGCCCTGGTCATAAGCAGAAAGCTTGTTCTCAAGGGAGATCTTGTCAGCAGCCTCTGTAAGAAGTGCAAGGTGATCCTGTCCGCCGAGGAATGCGTTTGTATAACCGCCGTCGATGAGTTCCTTAATAGCAGCCTTATTGTTTGTGTAGTCCTGCTCGCCCTCAGTGATAGCCTTAGCTACGTCCTTGTTGCAAGTCATAACCTTCATGATATCAGCAACGATATCCTGGTTATCGGAGTCGATAGCACCGCAGATCCATGTACCGCCCCAGTAGTAAGCCTGTGGGCCTGAGCAAGCCTTCCAGAGACCATAACCGCCGTTGCCTTCCTTAGCGTTTGAACCATCAGCCTTGATTTCTTCATCAACTGTGTTTGGAAGAAGTGTGAAAGGAATGCCCCATGTTGAGAAGAAGTAGCCGAATACGCCACCGTCGATCTTCTGACCAGCAGCCCAAGCATCATCCCAAAGGGAAGTCTTGTTGTTGTAGCCCTTGTCTGTGTATTCCTTAGTCTGATCAGCCCAAGCCTTGATCTGTGGGTCGATTGTGATCTTGTCGTCTGTTACCCATGGGCTAGACATGTTGTTTGAGAAACATCTGTATGTATCATCGAAACCAGATACCATCTTGTAGCCCTTGTCAGCCATCTTCTGAGCTGTTGCTGTGAATGCATCCCAATCCTTAACAGCTTCCTGAACCTTCTCTGGATCGCTTGTGCCGAGAACGTCCTCAGCGATCTTTGTGTTGTAGAGGAACAGACCTGGAGTTGCCTGCCATGATACACCCTTCAGCTCGCCTGTTTTTGTATCTGTTGCAACGTCCTTTGTATACTGATACATTTCTGACATATCGTCGTCTGTGATGCCGAGGTCCTGAACAGAAAGTGCAACGTCGCCGTTAGCATACTTCAGAGCGTAGTCAGCCTCCATGAGGAACATATCTACCTTCTCTGTGCTGTCCTGCTGACCCTTAAGAGCCTCGTCCAGCTTTGTCTGGTAAGCGTTACCTTCGTTTTCAACCTGTACCCAGTTCAGCTTAACGCCGTTGATAGTTGCGATCTCCTTAGAACCATCAGCAAGCTCGTTGTATGTAAGCTCGTTTGATGTGCCCTGTGGATAGTACTTATCAAGTCTTGACTTGAACTCTGTGTTCCAGCAGTAAATTGTAAGAGTCTTCTTTGAATCCTCTGATGAATCTACACCGTGGAGTTCAGCTGTGTTTACTCTGTCTGTGTCCTTGTTGATACCTGTGCCGTCGCCAGCCTTTGATGTGCTGCCGCCCTTAGCATCAGTTGCTGAAGATGAATCTGAGCTGCCGCAAGCTGTGAACATTGAAGCTGCCAGACAGAGGCTCAATGAACCTGCAAGTACTTTCTTAAGATTTGCCATAATAATTTTCCTCCTTAAAATCGCATTAGTTTATTTGATTTGCTCCGCAGCATTTCTGCGGAAAATTAATGCCTTGAATTAGTTGATGTCGCTTACCGAGCCGCCTTCCAGCAGCTTTCCGTCGACTGTTATCACCTCTTTAAAGGTGGTTTGTGGGTTTTCTATCAGTGAAACGAGCTGTTTTGCGGCTGTCACACCGATAAGGTCTGTGTCCTGAAGATAGGTAGTAAGCTTTGGTGAGAGCAGCTGTGAATAAGCTATTCCGTCATAACCTACTATTGAAATGTCCTCCGGAACTGAAAGGCCCATGTCTTTGACTGCGTTGAAAGCTCCCATTGCCGAATAATCGTCTGGCATGAAAACGCAGGTCGGCTTATTCTCTCTGCTGAGGAGCTGTTTTGTCAGCTCATATGTGAGATCCGGGTTATGATAGTCGCCGTTAAGTATCCAATCCGGGTCAACTGAAATCCCTCTTGTCATGCAGGCTTTATAGAACCCTGCCAGACGTCTTTCGGCTACTGCCGATTTGTTGCCCTGGATAAAAGCGATCTTTCTGTGGCCCATTTTTGACACATAATTGATAAGCTCTTCCATACCTTTTTCATTATTGGACATGATCGCTGTTCTACAGTCGAAAATATGGTCGATAGTCACGACCGGTATATCTCCGTTGATCACCTCGTACACGTCCTGCGATGTAAAATCCGTACAGGCAATGATAACGCCGTCAACATTGCGGTATTTGCAATGCTCGTATGTAGACATCTTTTGTTTGCCCACATCTCTATTTATAAAGGTTATATCATACCCTGCCGCCTCAGCCGTGGTCTTGAAACTATCGAGGACCTTAGCGAAAAACTCATGTGTAAGACCGCTGCCTGCCTCATCGAGGTACATAACTCCGAGATTATAAGTCCTATTGGTCTTTAAAGCTCTTGCCTGAGAATTTGGGAAGTAGCCCATTTCCTTGGCGGCTTTCATAAGTCTTTCTCTTGTTGCCTCGCTTACGTCCTTATGGCCGTTGAGGGCTTTGCTTACGGTTGCAACGGATACTCCGCAGCGAACGGAAATGTCTTTTAAGGAAACCAATGATATTTCCGCCTTTCCGTAGATTTTAAACGTTTACGCTTGATGTTTTCCATGAAAACTTATTTCAAACGTTTCCGTTAATAAAAATATACAATATTCTCGGCATAATTTCAAGTCTTTTTTCGCATTTTTATGCTTGCTGTAATAAATTATGGAGGTTTAGCCAATTTTTCAACTTTACTTTTGTACACTTTGACAATGCTCACCGGCTGATTGTAATCGAATTGTTACAAAGGATAGGGAAGTAGCACTAAATTTGCATTGGATATTGGTATGTTATATGCTAGGCGGCAATGCTGATATGTGAAAAATGTATATAAACTTTCTGCTTGACAAAGATCATGTTATATGAAATTACAAAAAGCGTGTACGGTGGGATTTATTTAAACGTTTTCGCATGGCTTTTGTATATGTGGTAAGTTGGTGAGGGCAATTTGTTAAAATATTATCTTGATGTGAACATATGATAGTGGAGAGAGTCTAAAACACGGGAAAACGGCGTTTTAGAAGACATTTTTGAAACGTTTACGTTGGTTTTTGCGGAGTTTTATTGTGCAAAATCACGGTGAAGTCAGAAAACGTATTCATTTTAGACAATATATTCAGCTTGGTCATATTATATGACGGTGGGGCGGCTTTTGAAAAATTAACTTTTTTAGGTGTTGACAAAGATGCGATTTTGGTGTATAATATCTAGGTCTGATGTGCTAGTATGGCTCAGTTGGTAGAGCAGCTCATTCGTAATGAGCAGGTCGTCGGTTCGAGTCCGACTACTAGCTCCACCTCAGCGGCGGTTCGCAATTCGCCCTCCGATTCATTTGTTTGAGTCGGAGGGTTATTTTTTTTGTCCGCTTGACAATGCCACTGTATAGTATAATATCTGCATTTGGCATTAGCTGCAACTAACCTAAATATCGTGGTGGTAGGATATGAGGGAAGAGCTTTTTATCAAGCTGTTTTGGCTGCTTATTTATGTGTGTTAATAGACTTATACTTGACTATATCGGTAGAGTGTGATACAATGCTCATAAGATATACCGGCTTTAAGGTGATGACGGGTGAGAGATTAGGGGGGACATTATGAAAAAGGTGTTGGGGATACTCTTGGCGGTGGTCTATGGGGTAGGTCTTGTTGGCTGTGGGTCGGTCAAGGACTTGAGGATAGACTATGGTACTTCGGACATTTATACGCAGGAGGACATGGACGCTGCTATTGATGTTATACTAAAGGAATTTGACACTTGGGACGGTTGCGAGATGCACGTTATTTCCTACGCTGGAGATGATAGCTGCAACGAGGAAAACATCGAGTGGCTGAATGATTTAAAGAAAAATCATGACGAGGGTGAGGTATTTACTCAGTGCATTGAATTTACAAGCAATTTTCACTCGCCGAAAGACGGTGGTGAAGGTTGGAATGAGGATTTTGAATACACTAATTGGCAATGGTGGCTTGCACGTTCTGAGGGCGGCGAATGGAAACTTATGACGTGGGGCTACGGTTAATGTAATAGTACAGAAAAAAGGACTGCTGCGGTCAGGCGGCAGTCCTTTATATTATTCTTCGATCTGTTTGCCAAGAAACATGGCGGCGGCTTTGGCGAGCATGGACTGTTTATCGGTACAATGCTCGTTATCGTCTGACGCCATGAAGGCTACGGCACCTGTGATATCGCCGTTTGTGAGGATAGGTGCGACGGTGAGGGCGTGGGCGGAGATGCCTTCCACGGCTCTGAGGGGTTCGGCGTTTGCGTCGGTATAGTCGAATGACTTACGGCTTTCAAGCAGTTCCTCGAGGGCAGGGGAGAGGCGACGCTGTGAATACTCTTTTTTCGGCACGCCTGACACTGCCACAACGTGGTCCTTATCGAACACCACGGCGGGTGCACCGCCCAGTTTTGATATGACATCGGCGGCTTGGGCTGCTCCTTCGGACATTTCGTTTATTGCGGAATACTTTTTGAAGATGACTTCGCCGTCGGGGTTGGTGTAGATCTGTCTCTTATA